>CACRXA010000014.1_pt1 | contig 60656 bp, 57 predicted proteins | sample 5377051 | NCBI WGS metagenome assembly CACRXA01 (sample SAMEA6061847, study PRJEB28556) | metagenome | reverse complement strand
CCCCCCCCCGCCGGTCCCCCTGGAGGCGGCGCTGGCGAAGGGGGAGCACATGGCCCTGCTGGGCGAGCCGGGGGCGGGGAAATCCACCGCCCTGCAGCTCATCGGGCTGTGCTTCGCCCGCGCCGACGAAAACTGGCACAGGGAGCGGCTGGGGATCCAGCGCCCCTACATCCCGATCCTGCTGAACCTGCAGGCCCGGGCCTATGCCATCGCCGGGCAGGAGACCCTGTGGGATGCCCTGCGCATGGAGGTGCGCGAGCGGCTGCAATGCGCCGAGGACGAGGCAGAGGCGCTGCTGCGCGCGTGGAGGCAGGAGCCCGGCCTGCTCGTCCTGCTGGACGGGCTGGACACGAGGTGCCGGAGGCGCTGCGGGAGGCTGTGCAGCTGCGGGAGGCCGTGCGGGAGCGCATCCGGCGCTTCACTCGGAGCGGGGCCGGATGGGTGATCCTGACCTCCCGCCCGGCCGGGTTCCAGCCCCTGCCGGGGCTGCGCGAATACCTCCTCAAGCCGTTCGAGGACCCCGAAGCCGAAGCCCTGCCCTACCTGCGCGGCTGGCTGGCCGCCCTGAAGCCCGAGTGGACGGCCGAGGAGGCCGGGGCGCGGGCCCGGGAGCTGTTAGAGAGGATGCAGGCCCACCCGGCCCTGCGCCGCCTGCTGGACAACCCCCTCCTGCTGCGCCTGAGCGCCCAGCACTACGCCCAGGCCGGCGAGATCGCCCGCAGCCGCGCCGACCTCTACCGCCTGTGGGTGGAGGAGGCCTGGGAACGCGCCCGGCGGCGCGGCGCGAAGGAGGAGGAAAAGCCGCGTTTTCTGGAGGCCCTCCAGGCCCTGGCCTGGCACCTGCACACCGGCGGGGGGAACGAAGAAGCCGACCTGCTGCAGGCGCTGCAAAGGTTCGGGCCGGCGCAAGATGGAGCGGAGGCCGAAGGCTTGCTGGGCCGCCTGCGGGAGCAGACCGGCCTCCTCGCCCGCCTGTCGGAGGCGGAAGATGGAAAAGCGCGCCATCGCTACGTCTTCAGCCACCAGACCCTGCGGGAGTATTTCGTCGCCCTGCGCCTGAAGGAGGCCTGGGAGCGGGACGCCCGGCGCGCGTGGCGCTTCCTGCGGCCGCGCCTGCACCTGCCCGACTGGCGCGAGCCCCTTGCTCTGCTGGTTAGCATGTTGCCCGAGCTCGAGGCCCTGCGCCTGCTGGGATGGATCTTACATGCCCGCTCGCCGGAAGAAGGCTTCCTGCGCCGCGACCTGTTCCTGGCCGCCGAACTGGCCGGGGAGAGCGGCCACGCGAAGGCGATGTGGGGACGCCTATGGCCCGAGCTGCGCCGGGCGCTTCAGAGTGAGACGTGGGAGGTGCGCAAGGCGGCGGCGAGGGCGCTGGAGAAGATCGGTCCACCCGCCCTCCCCGCCCTCATCCAGGCGCTTCGGGATGAGAAGTGGGAGGTGCGCCGGGTGGCGGCGCAGGCGCTGGGGCAGATCGGCCCACCCGCCGTCCCCGCCCTCATCCAGGCGCTCCAGGACAAGGAGTGGTGGGTGCGCTGGACGGCGGCGGAGGCGCTGGGACAGATCGGCGACCCCCAGGCCACCCCCGCCCTCATCCAGGCGCTTCGGGATGAGGATGTGCACGTGCGCCAGGCGGCGGCGGAGGCGCTGGGACAGATCGGCGACCCCCAGGCCACCCCCGCCCTCATCCAGGCACTTCGGGATGAGGATGTGCACGTGCGCCAGGCGGCGGCGCAGGCGCTGGAGCAGATTGGCGACCCCCAGGCCACCCCCGCCCTCATCCAGGCGCTTCGGGATAAGAAGGGGGTGGTGCGCGGGACGGCGGCGAAGGCGCTGGGACAGATCGGCGACCCCCAGGCCACCCCCGCCCTCATCCAGGCACTTCGGGATGAGGAGAGATGGGTGCGCCAGGCGGCGGCGCAGGCGCTGGAGCAGATCGGCCCACCCGCCGTCCCCGCCCTCATCCAGGCGCTCCAGGACAAGGAGTGGTGGGTGCGCTGGACGGCAGCGAAGGCGCTGGGACAGATCGGCGACCCCCAGGCCATCCCTGCCCTAATGGAGGCGCTCCAGGATGAGGATCGCGATGTGCGCCGGGTGGCGGCGGAGGCACTGTTGGAACTCCTACCCATCTCTCCGCCTCAGAACGAGCAAGAACGCCGCGCCTGGCAAAAGCGCCTAACTTCCATCCAGTGGGCGGCGCGGCAGGCGAAAGACTACGAGCTGCTTGCCGCCGTCCTGGAGCGGCAGGCGGCGTGGGAGACGGCCCTTTCGCCCTGGCAGGACCCGCTGCAGCCGCCCCCCGTCCCGGCCTGGCGGGCCTGGGTCCGGCGGGTCGGCCGGGTTGCGCTGGCCCTGCTCATCGCCGGCCTGGTGGCGCTGGCAATGGCGGTGCTCCCCGGGATCGGCGAACCGCTGTCGGAGGCCGTCCGCGCCTTCATTCAGGAGCAGCCCCTCTGGGCGGCGGCGTTGCTGATCATCATTCTGGGCGCGGCGGTCGCGCTGCTGGACTGGATCAGGGAGGCCTTGCGGAAAAAGACGTAGGGTTGGGAAAATCGGCCGCGCCACCCCTCCTCATGGGGCGCAACATGGGGCAAGGGGGTTAGCGGCGCGGCGCCCTCGCCATGGCGGAGCGGAAAGCGCCGGGTCCTCGACGCAAGGAGGAAGGGACGCCGGGGGATTCTCCGTCCTGCGCGCGGGCGCATCTCCAGGACGGCGGAGGTTCCCGATGCCTTGCGACCCGCAACGCCATCACCGGCGGTCCATCCGCCTGCCGGGATACGATGACCCCCAACCCGGCGCTTCTTTCATCCCCATCGTCCCCCACAACCGGATGCCGCGGGTGTGTCCCAAAATCGTAGGACAACTGCTCGCAGTTGTCCTACAAAGCGGCGAGATCGCGCGCGCGGAGTGGCTCCAAACTCCTATCGTGCGCCCCTATGGGGGGTTGCACCCTGACGAATGGGTCGTGATGCCCAACCCCGCGCATGGGATCATCCAGATCGCGGATGCGCCCGCCTCGGGCCCGGGCGCCCCAAGTCCCTGAATCCGTGCTATACTGATAGAAGCTACGCAGTTGGCTGTGCCCTTCCCTTCACGCGGCGGATGGAGTTATCATGGTGGCGGAGGCAGGGAAATGCCGACGGTCTGCCTGCGATTCCGATTCGAGGAGCATCCCAAAATCCGCGCCCTGATGGAGGCCTGCGCCGACATCCAGCGGCAGGCCGTCGATTACGCCCTGGAAAACGGCAAAACCGCCACCTTCACCCTCATCAAAGCCCTCTACCCCTCTCTGCGCACGCAGCATCCGGATCTCCACGCGGTTTGGGTGCAGTCGGCCGTCCGCGCCGGAGCCGCCGTCATCCACTCCTTCCGAAACCGCCAGCGGAAAGGGAAAACCCAGCTCCAGAAGCCGGAGATCCGGCGGCCCTTCGTTTATGTGCGCCGGGATCTGCTGCGGATCGAGTGGGACGGGGAGATCCTGACCGTCACGATCCCGGTCTCCCCCCGGGATCCGGAGCCCATCGTCCTCACCTTCCGCCCTCACCACAAGTATCGCCGGCTGCTGGACGAGTGGAAGGCGGGGCGGGCGAAGATGGGGGAGCCGACGCTCACGGCCCATTCCCTCTCCATCCCCCTGAAGTTCCCGGATCCCATCCCCTATAGGCCGGAGGGGGTGATCGGGATCGACAGCAACGAGGGGAATCTGACGGCCTTCGTGACCTCCACCGGCGAGATCCGGGAGATCGACACGGGGTATGTGGGGAAGGTCAACCGGGACCATCTGCGGCGCGAGATCAAAGGGACAAGGGGGAAGCACAACCCGAAGGCCAAAAAGAAGATCGCCTCCAAGCACCGAAGGATCCGGAAGCAGAAGACGGAGAACTTCTGGCATCATCTGGCCCTGGCGCTGATCGCGTGGGCGCTGGGAATGAAAGCGGCCCTGGTGCTGGAGGACCTGAAGGGGATGAAGGAGCGGATCGGGGAGGGGAAGTCCAGGAGGATGCGGCAGCGTTTGCTCAACTTCTGGAGCATTATGACTTTCCATCGGATTCTGGTTCACAAGGCGAGGTTTTATGGGGTTCCGGTGATCTTTGTGGATCCGCAGAACACGTCTCGGGCGTGTCCGGTATGCGGCAGGGTGGGTGAAAGGCTAAGGGGACACGCCCTGGCGTGCCCTTGCGGGGTGAGGATGGGCCGCCACGCGGTGGCGGCGGTGAACATCGCCCGCAGGGGGGTGGAATTCCTCGAGGGCTTGGGCCCTTGGGGCAGGGGTCGGTGGGCGACCCCGGTGGCCGGTCCTCTGGCCTTGGGATAAAACCCAAGGCCACGACCGGAATGCGCAGAAAACGGCGTAAGTCCTAACTGAAAGCGCCACCGACCCGAATGGGCGGTGAGCCGAAAGGAGCGGAACCCCGGATGGATCGCCTGCGACCGCCTGGATTGCCGACGGGCAACCGGGACGGCCGGGAACGGAAGATCCCGCCTCCCATGACCCCGGTCTCCTTTCGCGGCTTCGGGCCGGTCGCCCCCTGTTTCCTCACGCGCATCTCCGGGAGGGGACCATGGATCGCAAAAAGGTCACCATCCACACGTTGCAGGCCCGCAAAGCCGCCCGCCAGCCGATCACCATGATCACCGCCTACGACTACCCCACCGCCCTGGCGGTGGACCGCGCGGGCGTCGATGTCATCCTCGTCGGCGACTCCCTGGGCATGGTGGTCCTGGGCTACCCCAACACGCTCCCCGTCACGATGGAGGAGATGCTCCACCACGCCAAAGCGGTCGCCCGCGCCAACCCCTCCGCCCTGCTCGTGGGCGACCTCCCCTTCATGGCCTACCAGGCCGACATCGCCGAGGCCGTCCGCAACGCCGGGCGCTTCCTCAAAGAAGCGGGGATGGACGCCGTGAAGCTGGAAGGCGGGCGGGAGATGGCCCCCACGGTGGAGGCCATCGTCCGCGCCGGGATCCCGGTGATGGGTCACATCGGCTTCACCCCCCAGTCCCTCCACCGGCTGGGCGGCTACCGCGTCCAGGGCCGCACGGCCGCCGACGCCCGACGCCTGCTGGAGGACGCCCTGGCCCTGGAGGCCGCCGGATGCTTCGCCATCGTCTTGGAGATGGTCCCCGAGCCGGTGGCCGCCGCCATCACCGAACGCCTGCGCATCCCCACCATCGGCATCGGGGCCGGAGCGACATGCGACGGCCAGGTGCTGGTCCTGCACGACCTCATCGGGCTCTTCGACCGCTTCACCCCCCGCTTCGCCAGGAAATACGCCGACCTGCACCAGGAGATCGTGCGGGCCGTCCAGGCCTACTGCGAGGACGTGCGGAGCCGGCGGTTCCCGGGCCCGGAGCACACGTTCTCCATGGACCCCGAGGAGCTGGCCGCCTTCCAGGCCATGCTGGAAGGGCTCCCCGCCCCTGCGCCCGTGCGGGAGGCCCGATGATGCGGATCGCGTTGCTGGGCACCGGCGCCCTGGGGACCCTCTTCGGAGTCCGTCTGGCGGGGGTGGCGGAGGTCTGGATGCTGGGCACGTGGCGGGAGGCCCTGGAGGCCGCGCGCCGCCACGGCCTGCGCCTGATCACCCCCCAGGGGGAGGAAACCGCCTTCGTCGCGGCCGCCGAGGATCCGGCGGAGGTCCCTCCGTGCGACGCCGCCCTGATCCTGGTCAAGGCCTACCAGACGGAGCGGGCCGCGCGGTGGGCCCGGCAGGTCCTGAAGCCCGCCGGGATCGCCCTGACCCTCCAGAACGGCCTGGGCCCCTATGAGACGCTCCGGACGGTCCTCGGGCCGGAGCGGGCGTGGCAGGGGGTGACGATGATGGGGGCCACGCTGGAGGCCCCGGGCCGCGCCCGGCTGGGCGGCGAGGGCCCCATCTGGCTCGGCGCCCCCTCATCGTCCCGGGCGCCGCTGGAGCCCCTCCTCGCGCGCCTGCGGCAAGCCGGGTTCGCCGTGGAGATCCGGGAGGACCTGCGCGGGGTGATCTGGGGGAAGCTGGTGGCCAACACCGCCATCAACCCGGTGACCGCCCTCTTCGACGTCCCGAACGGGGCCCTGCTGGAGCGGCCGGCGCTGTGGGCCCTGGCCCGGGGGACGGCTCGGGAGACGGCCGCGGTGGCCCGCGCCCAGGGGATCCGGCTGCCCTTCGAGGACCCCGTCGCCTTCGTGGCCGAGGTCTGCCGGCGGACCGCGGCGAACTCCTCGTCGATGCGACAGGACGTGCAGCGGGGCCGCCCGACGGAGATCGACGCCCTGAACGGGGCGGTGGCGGCCATCGGACGGGAACGGGGGATCCCCGTCCCCCTCAATGAGGCCCTCTGGCGGGCCGTCAAGGCCCTGGAGCGGAAACGCGTTCGCGCTCCAGTCTCCCCGCCCCCGAAGGTCCGGGCGGGGGAGATCGTCCCGGGATGAAGAGCGGAACCTGTTGCGCGCAGATCGCCTGGGGAGGTGATGCGCATGCGCGTGGTTCATACCATTGCGGAAGCCCGCGCCGTCCGCCGGGCGCTCCCCGGCACGTGGGGCTTCGTGCCCACGATGGGCTATCTCCACGAGGGACATCTCTCCCTCGTCCGGCGCGCCCGCGCGGAGAACGACCGCGTCGCCGTGAGCATTTTCGTCAACCCGACCCAGTTCGGGCCCCACGAGGACTACGCCCGTTACCCCCGTGATCTGGAGCGGGACCTCCGGCTCCTGGAGCCCCTGGGGGTGGACCTGGTGTTCATCCCCTCCGTGGAGGAAATGTATCCGCCGGGCTTCCAGACCTGGGTGATCGTGGAGGAGGTGAGCCGCCCCCTGGAGGGCGCCTCGCGGCCGGGGCACTTCCGGGGCGTGGCCACGGTGGTGGCCAAGCTGTTCAACATCCTCCAGCCGGACCGGGCTTATTTCGGCCAGAAGGACGCCCAGCAGACGGTGGTGATCCGGCGCATGGTGCAGGACCTGAACATCCCGGTGGAGATCGTGATCTGCCCGACGGTGCGGGAGCCGGACGGGCTGGCCATGAGCAGCCGCAACTCCTATCTGAACCCGGAGGAGCGGCGGGCGGCCACGGTGCTGTTCCGGGCGCTGCAGGCCGCGAAAGCCCGTTATGAGGCCGGGGAACGGGATGCCGAACGCCTGCGGGAGGCCATGCGGGAGGTGATCCGGGCGGAGCCCCTCGCCCGCATCGATTACGTCAGCGTGGCGCATCCGGAGACCCTGCAAGAGCTGGAGCGGGTGGAAGGCCCCGCCCTGCTCTCCCTGGCGGTCTACATCGGGACCACCCGGCTGATCGACAACCTCATGCTCCCATAGCCGGGATCCCACCGACCCATGCCGGCGGGAGCTTCCACCGCCACCCCCTGCGGGATCGAAAACGGAGGTTCGGGGCTGAAGCCCCTCCTACCAGGACGATGTATTTTGGGTAGGAGCGGCTTCAGCCGCGACCCGGCGGGATCAAGAAGACGGGGAGCCGGAATTGGAGGGACAGCTTCCACCGCCACCCCCTGCGGGATCGAAAACGGAGGTTCGGGGCTGAAGCCCCTCCTGCGGGAAGACCGATGCGCGGACCACGCCGAGATCCTGTCCGCAGGCCTTCCGGTCCGTAGGGAAGGAGCGCCGCGATGTTGCTCTGCCTGGATATCGGCAACACCAACATCAAGGCTGGGGTGTTCGAGGGGGAATCCCTGATCGCCCACTGGCGGTTCTCCACCCAGCGGCATCGCCTGGCGGATGAATACGCCGCCCTCTTCATGCAGCTCTTCGATCTTCATCAAATCCGCCCCCGGGAGATCCGGGGCTGCGCCATCGCCTGCGTGGTCCCGCCCCTGCGCGCGGTGTTCGAGGAGATGGTCCGACATTACCTGGGCCTCGAGCCCCTGATGGTCGGCCCCGGGATCCGCACGGGGATCCGGCTGGCGGTGGAGAACCCGCGGGAGGTGGGGGCGGATCGCGTGGCGAACGCGGTGGCCACCTACCGGCTGTATGGCGGGCCGGCCATCGCCATCGCCTTCGGGACCGCGACGGTGTTCGATGTGATCTCCCGCGACGGGGAATACCTGGGCGGCGCCATCGCCCCGGGGATCCTGGTGGCGGCGGAGGCCCTGGTCACCGCCGCGGCCCAGCTGTATCAGGTGGAGCTGACCCGGCCGCCCCGGGCCATCGGCCGGAACACCATCCAGGCGATGCAATCCGGCCTGATCCTGGGCTTCGCCAGCATGGTCGAGGGGATGATCCAGCGCATCCAGGCCGAGCTGGAGGAGCCCGCCCGGGTGATCGCCACCGGCGGCCTGGCGGACACCATCGCCCACGAGGTCCGCGCCATCCAGGTGGTCGATCCCCACCTCACCCTGCACGGCCTCCGGTTCCTGTTCGAGCTCAACCGCCGGCGGTGAGAACGGCTCCGGTTCAGGAAGCGCCGGGGCGCATCCGCAGGCGCCGGGCCAGGAAGGCCAGCAAGAGCACGCCCACCGCCCCCAGCCCCCAGGCCAGGCCGCTTCCTCCGCCGGTCTGAGGCAGCCCGGCCGGCCGCGGGGTGGGTGTGGGGCGGGCCGGGGTTGCCGTCGGCTCCGGAACAGGGGTAGCCGTAGGCTGCCCGGCGAGCTCCACGGTCGGCATGGGCGCCGGGGTGGGAGTCGTCGGCCGGGTCGGGCTGGGGGTCGGGGTGTAGGTCGGCGGCAACGGGCTGGGCGAAGGGATCGGTGTGAAGGTGGGCGCCCCCGCTGGAGCCGCCGGCCGACCCCGAGCCGGGCCGCTCAGGGCCAGATACAGCCCGATGGCGAAAAGCAGGACGACGAACAGCCCCCCCAGGACCAGCAGAGCCAGGATGAACGTTCTGTTCTGCCCCTCCTCCGGGGGCAGCCCCTCCAGATCCACATCGGCCATCGAAGACGCCTCCTGAGCCTGTGGTGGTTCCGAGCAGAAGTCTCCAGAAAAGTTCTCAGAAGGTTCTGCGGAAGAGCTCAGCTATGAACGTAGAACTTCCACATTATAAACCGGGACCCGGACGGGACGCTCTTCCCCGTCCAGCCGGATCTCCGCGCACCACACCCGCAGGCCGCTCTCCAGAACCTGCGGGTCCGGGAGGACGCGAAGGACGGTCCCCGTGCGCCCCCGATGCGGCTCCCGCAACAGACGGACATGCAAGCCGGGCTGGAGGACGACCTCCCCCGTCGGCTCCGGCGGCGGGGGATTCTCCGTCGGGACCGGGATCACGATCTCCGGGCGGCCCGGCGTTCCATCCGGATCCGCGGGAGGGTGCAGGATGAAGGCCTCGCGGCCCTGATAGAGGGAGAAGATCCGGAAGATCCCCGGATGCATCGGGAGGCGGCCGAACCCTTCCGTCAGGATCACCGGGAAGGAGAGCTCCCGCAGTCGGGGCAACAGAGAGGCCTCCATGCTCCCGGCGATCATCCCCCGCACCTGAAGCCGCTCCGCCTGCTCGAGGGCGCTCGGCTCGATCCACCCGCCCCCCACCACGATGGTGCCCTGGACCATGGGATCCAGGACGCGCGCCCGCAACGGCTCCGCCCCGCTGGTGACCACCCGGAGAACCCCGCTGAAATCTGAGCCGCTGGACCAGAAGGCCTGGATCAGGGCGCCCGTGGCTTCGAGGATCGCCCCATATGAAGGGATCACCTCCACGACCACGCCGGGGAACCCGGCTCGCACCTCCAGCGTGCGCGTCCCTGTCCGGATCATCACCCGGCCCCCGCCGGCCGCCACCACCTCCCCGTCCACCGGCGAACGCACCCGCAGAGTGCGCAGCCCCAGGAGGGTCCGTCGGGCGGCCAGCACCTCCTGAGCGCGCACCGATGTGCCGGGCTTGCGCCGCAGATACGCGAGGGCCCGCTCCGGGGGGACCCGCAGGGGACGGGCGAGATCCACGATCACCACGCCCATCGGCTGCTCGGCGGTGGCGAGGACGGTCGTGGCCTCCACCGTCTCTCCCCGACGCACCCGCACCTTCCCCGGGAGGGGCAGGCGGCGCTCCCGGCGAATGGTCGCCAGGGCCATAAACGTCACGGACCCGGGATAGAAGCGAGGCGATTCCATCGAGATCACAGGGCACCTCCCAGCGCGCCGACGTCCCAGAGCCAGCGCTGGTTCTGCTCCCGACGGGTTTCCGGATCCTCGGCCAGCCGGAGCGGCCGCCCCCGCCCGTCGACGATCAGGCCCAGCATCCCTCCCGGGATCCGGATCCGCCGGGGCGCCCGCCGGGGTCCCCATCCCAGATCCACCGGGCGTCGCATCCGGAAGCGTCGCAACTCGGTCTCGCCGGCCTCGGGGATGGGCACCACCTCCAGGCGTCCGCCCCGGGCCTCGATCTCATACACCGATTCCGAGCCGTCCGGCCCTCGATGGTGGACCTCGAAGGTGAAGAGCAGCTCATCCGGGGCCACCGGGCTTTCCAGAGCAGGGGCCAGGACCGTGGCCAGGAGGATCCAGGGCCGGCCGGTGATGGCCTCCACCGCGGATCCGGGGTCCAGGGCCGCCAGGGTCCCCAGGCCGGGGAGCAGGCCGACCGGATCCCAGAGCAGGGTGGTGAGGCCGATGGGTTGGAGGGCGTCGAGAGCGGCCAGCGCCAGGGCCCCGGGTCGGGTATGGGCGGCGAAGGCGCCGCCGCTGAGCAGGATCGGTTCGAAGAAACGGACGGTCCGCCCGAGCTCGGGCCAGAGGACGTGGAGGCGTTCCCACGCCTCCGATAGGGCCTCCCGAACGAAGGCCAGCTCGATCCACATCTCCTCCGGGGTTTGAGGGACCGAGAGCGGGTGCAGGGCCTTCGTCCACACCAGCGTCTCCAGGGCTTCCGGAGGGATCTCCTGGGGCAACCACCGGGCAATGCGTTCGTAACCCCGTCGCTGATACAGCGACAGGATCCCCGGGCCGATCCCGCTGTCCGGCTGCACGACCTGAGCCAGCATGCCGCCATAGGCGGCTGCGAGCACCACGTGGCGCCCCCCCACATCGACCACCAGGGCCCCGCGCTCCGGGGTCTCCAGGCTGAGATAGCGGGCCACATGGCTGAGGGCTCGGGCGGTCGGGAGGATCTCGCCACGGGCCCATCCCTGCAACGCCGACAGGCCCGGCAGGCGCATGGCCGCCTGCTCCGCGTAGCGTCGATCCAGCTCCTCCACCACCGGGCCGATGCGCTCCACCCCCGGGCGCGGGCGGACGTTCTCCAGCACCCGCAGCGGGATCTGCCGCCCGGCCATGGCCACCGCCTCCTCGCGCAACAACGCGTTCCCGGCGAAGAGAAGCAGGGGGCGCTCCTCCTCCGGGCGCAGCTGGGCCGCCAGGACGGCCGCCTCCAGCAGCGCCTCCACCGGCCGGGCGCCACCGCCATCGACGCCGCCGGCGATCACCACCACATGGGGCTCCGCCGCGACCAGGGCATACAGCCATTCCTCTTCGGTCCGCCGGGATCCATCGGGCGAGATCACCGAGAGCGTCTCAAGGACCCGCGCGTAGCTTCCCGCCGCCGCGCGATGGAGGCTGGCGAGGCTCCACTCGGGGGCGATGCCCCCCAACACCACTCGCAATGGAGGGGCGGCGCTGAGGGTGATCAAGCAGACGTCCACCCCCGCTCCTGTGGAGAGCTCGGGGGCGATCAGGATCCCCTGGGGATCCAGCAGAGGGCGCCCGGAGATCGCGCTCAGATGCTCCAGGGCGCGGATCGCGCCGAGGAGGACATCCGGATCCGGGCCGCGCAGGGAAGTGGGGGCGCTGGCCGCCGCCACGAAGCGGAAGCGATCCTCCACCCGGGCGAACAGCATCGCCCGGGTCTGCACACTCCCCACATCGATGGTCACCAGGCTCTTCAGGGTCATGCCCTGCTCCCGCCGGTGCGTATCGGAACAGGGATCTCAGGGTCCCCACCGGCTGAGGGCCTGGATCAGGAACTCGGCCCGGCCGATCAGGAGGGAGATCCCGGTGATGAGGGCGCTGCCGAACAGCGCGCCCAGGGTGAAGGCCCACACCGCCCGTCCCAACCCCTGCAGAACCCCCCATGCGGCGCTCAGGGCAGGGGACCGCGCCGGCGGGCGGTAGAACTGGGCGGCCAGCAGCGCGAGCAACGTCGCCGCCAGCCCCAGGGTGAACCCCTGGCCCGCCCCCGCGGCCACCTGAGGCCCGATGGTCCCGAACAGCGCCCCCGCCCCTGCGATCCCCAGGCCCACGCCCAGGGCGATGGCGAGACCCAGATCCCCCAGGATCCCCAGCCGCGGCACGCCTTTCGCCAGGACCAGAAGCCCCAACCCGAGCTGCAGGAGAAGAAAAGCTCGTCGGGCCGGATCCTCCGCCACGGGAAGCGCCCGCCACTGCGGGATCAGGACGTTCCACAGCATCACGGCCGTGAAATACCCGATGCTCAGTCCCACCAGCAGGCTGGCGGCCAGCCGATAGACCGCCGTGTCCTCGATCAAATAGCTCAGGATCATCAGAGTGAGAAAGACGGCCAGAGCGGTCCCCACGGCCTCCATCGGGTTCATCCCTCCCTCCGGCGCGCGGCGAACAGGCTGATCCCCAACCCGACGCCGATCAGGGCGACAACGAGCATTTGAAGCAACGCCTGCGCCTGTAGATCAAAAAAGGCCGGGCTGCCCTCGGCCACCTCGCCCGCCAGCAGCAGCGCGTCCCGCAAGCCGGCGGCCACCGCCCGGAGCTGGCCGCTCTCCTGATACGGGGCCGCATAGGGCGCGATGCCGGCGCTCACCGCCGCGATCACCGGCACTTCAGGGGGGAGGATCCCCCGGGCCTGCTGCAGCCAGCCTCGCAGGGCCTCCGGGGAACCGGTGATCAGCACCACCAGGCTCACCCGGGCCGCCAGCGGCTCCTCCCCGAAATCCCGGGCGATGGGCAGATCCTGCACCGGCCGTCCGGTGTAATCAACGGGGAACCGGCGGAGCGGCTGGCTCAACAGGCGGGCGATCGCCACCTCATGCCCGGGCACATACCCCAGATGCATCACACGCTCCCCATAGTCCGGCCGCGCCAGAACCACGGAGGCGGCCTGGGCCGCTCCCCAGGGGCTGAGGCTCACCGTCAGCGCCCGCACCCCACGGTCCGACAGCCGCTGCAGCACCCCCCTCAGGAAGCCGTCCAGCTCGGCCGCGCGGTCCGGCCCATACTCCACCGCCACCAGCGCCAGCCCTCCGGATGGGGCCTCATCCAGCGCGGCGACGAAGGCCGTCGGCGGCGTCAGAAGGGCGGGCCGGAAGAAGGGCAGCGGCCAGTAAAGGCCAAGGATCAACGCCACGAGGATCAGGGCGAACAACAACCCGCGCTCCACCGCCTGGGCCAGACCGGCCGGGGTCGGCTCCGCCACCCGCTCGCCGATCAGGAAGGTCAGGCCCTGGGCGAGCAGACTCCCCCAGGCCTCCGCCCGCGTCTGGAGCTCCGGGATCGGCTCGGCCCGAAGACGGGCGGGAGGGCCCTGGACCTCCACCAGCCGGGGATGTCGTGGGAGCACATCCACCAGCCCGGCCAGCGGACCCTGTTCCTCCACCACCACCGGCTCCAGAGGCAGGAGCGTCTCCACCGGCGCCTCTCCGCCCTCCTCGGCGACCGGCCGGAGGGTCTGCAACCACTCCGGCATCTCCGCCAGCACCGCCTCCAGGTCTGTGAAGGGCGGGACTTCCTCCGGAGGCGGGGGTGGAGGCGCTTCCTCCAGCTGGAAGGGCGCTGTCGCCGGCGGCGCCGTCATGACCTCCTCCGGGAGCTCCTCGGCCCGAAGAGGAGGGGCCTGGGCAGGGACCTCCTCCGATGAACCGGGCGGAGGCGCCTCCGTCAGCCCCAGCTCCTTCCACCATTCCGGCAGCTCCTCCCCCTCCGGCCATGGAGGAGGAAGGGCCTCCACTTCCTCGCCGCCCGGAGAAGGGGCCTCGATCGCGGGAGGACGCTCCGCCTCTTCCTCCAGCGGGAAGAAGGTGAACGGAGCCGTCTCCGGCGGGGGAGCCTCCTCACCGGAGAAGCCCGCTTCGCTGACCGGAGGGGTTTCCCCGAGCTCTGGAACCTCGAAGAGCGGAGGGAGCTCCGGGAACGGGGATGCCTCGGTCTCCGGAGGCATCCACGGCGGAACGGCCATCCCGGTCTCCGCCTCCGGCGGGCCGGGAGGAGCGCCCTCCTCCGGGGGCATGGCCTCCGGCTCCATTTCTTCCGAGAAGGGAAGAATCGGAGCCTCAGGGCCCGAAGGGGGAGCCTCCCCCGGACCCTGCGCTTCTTCCACCGGCGGCGCCCCGAACGGCGGGCGTTCCTCCTCGACGGTTTCCGGGAAAGCGGGAGGCGCTTCCGGGAACAGATCCTCCACCGCAAGCAGCCATTCCGGCATCCCGGGCTCCGGGGGCGCTCCGGCTACCTCCTCCCGCCTTACCTCCCCTTCCTCCTCCGCTCCCTTCAGCCGGACACCGCACTGCTCACAGAACACGGCCTCGGGCGGGTTCCGGTATCCGCAGACAGCGCAGAGGGTTCCCTCGATCTCCCCGGGGCCATCCACCAGATCTGCCCCACAACGGGTGCAGATTTGCGCCTCCTCCGGGTAAAGCGCCCCACAAACCGGACAGCGTCGCATCGGCTTCCTCCCGGATCAACGGCCCATAGGCCGATCCAGCCCCAGCGCGATCCGCAGCATCATGACCACCACCCCTAACGCCACGCCCAGCAGGATCCCCCGAACCCCCCCGGTGATCAGGGGCTCCACCACCGCGTGGGACAGGGGACCCCAAAGCAGAGGGAGGGAGGTGCCGCCGGAGCGGAGGATCAGGACGCTCAGGACGCCGGCGGTGAACAGCAGGGCTTCGACGGAGGGTCGAGCGCGCAGCCGGCGCCAGAGGGCAAGGATCATAAAGAAGGGAAGCAGCGCGCCCAGCGAGGCCTCGAGGGGCAGCACCCCATATTGATAGATCCACATCATCCAGGGGCCGGCGAGCCCGCTGCCCCGGATCCATCCTTCGCCTGCGGCGAGGATCAGGACGGCGAGGGCGCTCAGGACGATGACCAGGCTATACGGCCATCCCTCCCCCTGGAGGCGGATCCGACGGAGGTGGGCGTCCAGGAAGGCCAGGAAGGCCACCAGCGTGGCATACGCCAGGAGCGTGGAACCCAGCTCGGTCAGGGCCTGGCGGAGCGCCGGCTGGGGCCACAGATACGGCACCAGGGCGAGAAGGATCGCCAGGCTCAGAACCCCGGTGAACACCACCCGCCGGATCATCCCTTCCCTCCTTCACCCACGTCCCATCGCCCCCAGCGCGGCGGCGATGAGGAGCGCGATCAGCAACCAGCGGAGCAGATCGTGAGCCAGCCAGCGCCCCGGGGCATCCTCACGGGGCGCTGCGGTGAGGGCCTCCTCCCCCACCGCGAGGGACGGGTCCAGAGGCCACATGGCCGCCGCGCCGGAAGGATCCGGCATGGCGAAGAGAGAGACCGCCCCCTCCCGCTGGCCCGCCTCGCCGGCGAGGATCGCCTCCTCCCGAAAGGACCCCCCCAGGATGTTGGCGGCGACCGGCCGGAGGCCCAGGGAGAGGGTCAGGCCGGCGATGTAGGCCATCGGGCTGGCGCCAGCCCATTCGATGCGATCCAGGGGAGGAGAGGACATCGCCGGCAGCCGGGCGGCCTCCTGGAAGAGATGCCGCGCATACAGCAGCGCCACGGGATCGGCCACGGCCACCCAGGGAGGGACCTCCCCTGTTCGCACATCCCCCAGCGCCCGCTCCAGGGACCGGGCCGCGCTCAGGGTGAACGCGGCCTCGCCGCCGAGCAGCCCGCCGGATCCCAGCGCGAACTGGAGGGGCTGGCCGGTCTCCAGCGAGCGCCCGACCTGGAAGGGGATCTGCCGGAAGGATTCGAGGGCACGGGGGGAGAGGCGGATCCGCCGCCCGCCGTAGACAGCCGCCAGCGTCAGCGCCGCAGCGATCAGCAACAGGACGCCCATGGTCATCGGGGATCCTCCCGGCCTGGCCTTCGGGGTGCGGATTCGAGGACGGCGATCCAGCGGGCGAGAGGCTCCGCGCCGATCCACGGGCGCAGGAGCCAGAGGCCCTGGGCCAGAGGGAACCGCAGGGGCGCGAAGGCCTCCAGGATCCATTCGAGATCCGCAAACGGAACTCTGCCCACGCGCTGGGGATCTTCCAGCCTGCCCATCCGCCACCTCGCTCCTGGAGCCTTCGGGTGAAACCCGCAGATCCAGCGATCGGCTCGAGTATACCCGATTTCCGCCGCTTTCAAAACAGAAGGCATCCTCCGGGTGTATCCCACTTGTAGGACAACTGCTCGCAGTTGTCCTACCTCCTCGGGCCGGGCGGCTACGCCAGGGCGGCGCCGGGCACCGGAACCCGGTTCATGATCTCCTCCAGAACCTGCTCCGGGGTAACCTCCCGCATGCGGGCGGTGGGATGAAGGATCAGGCGATGGGCCAGGCAGGGCTGGACCAGGGCCTTGATGTCGTCGGGGATCACGTAATCCCGCCCCCGCAGGACGGCCCGGGCTTGCGCGGTGCGGAACAGCGCCAGCGTCCCTCGCGGGCTGGCCCCCAGATAGACGTCCGGATGCTCCCGGGTGCGCTCCACGATCTCCAGGAGATAGCCTCGGATCTCCGCGGAGACGTGGACGGCCCGGATCTCCTCCTGCGCGCGGCGCAGCTCCTCCAGTCGCACCACCTGGTCGAGGGTCTCAATGGGGTGGCGGAACTGCTGGGCCTCCAGGATCGCCAGCTCGTCCTTGCGGGCCGGATAACCCAGACGGATGCGCAGCATAAACCGGTCCAGCTCCGCCTCGGGCAGCGGGAAGGTGCCCTCATACTCGATGGGGTTCTGGGTCGCCAGCACCAGGAACGGCTGAGGGAGAGGATAGGTGACGCCGTCCACGCTCACCTGCCGCTCCTCCATCGCCTCCAGCAAGGCAGCCTGGGTCTTCGGCGTGGCCCGGTTGATCTCATCCGCCAGGACGATGTTCGCCATGATCGGCCCGGGGCGGAACTCGAACGTGCGGGTGCCGGGGTTGAAGATCGAGACGCCGGTGATATCGCTGGGCAGCATGTCCGGCGTGAACTGGATCCGCCGGAAGGTTCCCCCGATGGAGCGGGCCATGGCCTTGGCCAGCATGGTCTTGCCCACGCCGGGCACATCCTCGATGAGCAGATGGCCCTGGGCCAGGAGCCCGATCACCGCCAGCTCCACCGCCTCCCGCTTCCCGAAAATCACCCGCTCGATGTTCTCCACCAGCCGGCGGGCAACCTCCTGCGCAAACCCATCCATTCCGAATCCTCCATCGCAATGGGATTCCCTGCCCCGGACGGACGACCTCCTCCCCCCTCCGCCTTTGATTTTAGAGGCTGCTTATCTGAAGATCCACCTCTATGGGAAGAGGGGGGAAAGCGGGGGCGTGGGCGGAGGGGAGAGCATGGGCGTGGACGTGGGCACCGACGGAGGCGGCGGCTCCTCAGTCGGAGGGGCAGGCGGCTGGGAGGCCCCCCCAAGCCCCTCCGTCGGGGATCCGCTTCGGGAGGGCGGGGCGGGTGTCGGGGATCGCTGCGGCTCACTCTCAGGCGTCCCGGGTGGGATCGAGGGGGTCTCCGACGAAGGGGTGGGACGCAGGATCTCAATCACCACCCATGGGGTTCGAAGGGCCGGCGATGGACCTCCCCCGGCAGCTGCAAGCCCCCGCCCCCCGAACCGCACCGCGGGGAGCCCGAAGGCCAGGGCCATCGCCAGCCCGACTCCACCGGCGGTGGCCAGGGCGCGCTGCCAGGGCTTCCAGGCGTCCGGGAGGGCGGCCCCCGTGAGAACCGCTCCCACCAGGGTGAACAGCGGCCCCTTCCCGATCTCCCGGGCGGGATCCGCCGCCGAGGCGGCGGCCGTCTGCCAGGCGCTCAGCCAGGCCCCCAGGGCGCCCACGGCGGCGAGGAAGGCCAGGGCTCCCAGGATCGGCCGGGCCCGGGGCGATCCCCAGATGGCCCAGGGCAGCCACAGGGCGGGCACGCTGACCATCAGGACCAGCACCCCCCATCCGTCCAGCCCCCGGGCCGCAGGGCCTGCCCCCCAGGGGAGCATCGTCCCGGCCAGCATCAGGGCGGGCCCCAGCATCCGCAAGGCAGGGGAGGGCGTCTCCGCGTTCATGGCTCCCGGCGCCCGGTGAGGGAATCGAGGAAAGCCATCAGCTGGGTTCGAAGCTCCCGAAACGTCTCCGGCATCCGCTCCGCCAGCGGCCGACAGCGCTCCCACTCCAGCTCGAATCCATCGGTATGACGGAACAGATGCCGGAAACGAAGGTAATCCGAGAGGCGGGATCCCAGGGCGGGATCGATCACAGCGGGTCGGGATTCCCCCCACGGGCTCATCATCCGCCACAGCCAATCGGTGTGCCCATGAGGGTCGGCAGGGAGGTCCCCATCGATCCGCACCGCGATCCGCTCGAAGATCCGTTCGACGCCGGTGTAGAAATCGTGCAGGATGCTCCCCAGGCTGCGCAGGGCGAACTCGTCGGGCTCGCCGGTCCAGCGGCTCATCAGCCGCTCCAGCCGGGCGAGCTCCAGGTCGATCTCCCGACGCAGGGCTTCCGTCGGCTCGATGGGCATCTCCTCCTCCCCCAGGATGCGGGCGCGCAGGGTGGGAGGGGCGCTCTCCAGAGGGATCAGATCCAGCTCCATGCCCTCCGGAAGGAGCGCCTCACACTCCCGCAGGGCGTCGAAGTAGCGCTCCGGCGCCAGCCCTTCCACGGCGATATCGATGTCTGAGCGCGCGTGCCAGGGACTCTGGCCGGCCAGGGAGCCGAAGATGAAGACCCGTCGTGCCCCGAAGCGGCGGCGCAACAACTCCGCGCACGCCCGGGCCGCCTCCCAGGCCGCCGCCCTCCGGCGCTCCAACATCTCGTCTTTCATGGACTCGTCGCTCACCATCCCGGGAACGGTCTCCTTTGAATGATAAACCGGATCCTCCGGCCTCGCAGGGTGCGCCGGACCCGGACCCGCCTCACCTTTGCTTCTCCACGATCAGCGTCTTCAAGTAAAGGGTCTCCGGGATCTGCAGGATCCATGGGTGATCCGGCGGCTGATAGGTGACATCCCGGACGACCAGGCGGCAGCCCACGTCGGCCGCCGCCAGGCGGACGGCCTCGATCAGATCCTCCAGGCGGACCGGATAGGCGCACGAGGAGAAGAACAGCACCCCGCCCTCCTCCAGCAGGCGCAGGGCGAGCGCGGCCATCTCCACGAACCGTCGGCGCACCCCCCGCTCCCATTCCGTCCGCCGCTTCACCATCGCGGGCGGATCCAGGACCACGTGGGTGAACCGCCTTCCCTCCGCGAGCAACGCCTCCATCATCTCCAGGGCATCCCCCAGGCGGACGGTGATCCGGGAGGCCAGGCCGTTGCGGGCCGCGTTGCGCTCCGCCTGCTGCAGCGCCCATGGATCCTTGTCGATGACCATCGCCGTCGCCCCCGCGGCGGCCGCGTGGATGGCAAAGGTCCCGATGTAGCCGTAAACGTCCAGCACCCGATCCCCCGGCCGCACCATCCCTCGCAGCCGTCGGCGGTTCTCCCGCTGATCCAGATAGAACCCGGTCTTCTGCCCGCGGATCGCGCTGGTTTCGAAGACCAGCCCGTCCTCCTCCACCTCCAGCGGATCCGGGATCTCCCCCCACAACAGGCCGGCCCGCGGCTCCAGCCCCTCGTCCTCCCGGGCCTCCACATCGCTGCGCTCATAGATCCCCCGGGGCGCGAACCGTTCGCGCAACGCGTCCACCAGCATCTCCCGCCAGCGCTCCATCCCCAGGTTCCGGATCTGCACCACCAGGACGTCGCCGTAGCGATCGACGATCAGCCCGGGGAGCCCATCCGCCTCCCCGTGGACCAGGCGGACGGCGTTCGTGTCCCGGATGCTCCTTCGCCGGTCGGCGGCCTCCGCCAGGCGCCTCCGGAGCCACTCCGAATCCACAGGCTCGTCCCCCCGGGTGAGCATCCGAAGGGGGATATGGGCCGCGGGGTTGTAGAACGCCCTCCCCACCAGCGTCCCCGTGGCGTCCCGAACCTCCACGACGGCCCCCGGCTCCGGGTCCCCGTGAACGCGGGCGATGTCATCGTGGAAGGCCCAGGGGTAGAAATTGCGGAGCTTGCGCTCCGCGTGGGGCTTGAGGACGATCCACGCCTTCATACGGCTTCCCGTCGGCCCACCGAGACGATGAACGTCTCCAGCGCCACCACATCCGGGACCTGGCCGGTTTTGATGGCCAGGTCCAGCTCCGCCAGGCTCCGGTAGAAGGTTTCCAGCTGGGGGATCGAGAAGGCGACCGCGGACTCCGCGATCTTGCGCGCCGCATACGGATGAAGGCCCAGCAGGTTTCCGGCCTCCGCGGGGGAGAGGCCCCGTTCCAGCTGTTCCTTCATCAGGAGCATCAGACGGAACTGGCGGACGATCATGCCGAACAGCCCGAGGGGGTGCTCTCCCTCCTCCAGGAGCCGGTGGAGGGCGGCCAGGGCCCGGCGCACATCCCGCCGTCCTAAGGCCTCCGTGAGCTCGAAGAGGCTGATCGGGGCCGCGTAGGGGACCAGCCGCTCCACATCCTGAGGGGTGACGGGACGGCCGGCAGCCCATGCGGAGAGCTTGCGGATCTCCTGATCCAGCAGGCGGAGATCCGTGACCAGGGCGGCCAGGGCGGAGGCCGCCTGCGGGGTGAAGGTCCCGCCGTATCGCCGGGCCCGCTCCATCACCCACTCCGGGAGGGCCCGGGGAGGCGGCAGGGGGAAATGCCGGACCTCCGCCTGATCCGGATGCGTCGCCATCCAGCGCAACAGCGGATGATCCTCCGGTAGGGTCCTCCGTTCGATCAGGACCAGGAGGGTGGTGGGCGGGACGGCGGCGAGGGCCTGTCGGAAGGCCTCGTCCTCCTGGGCCCGCCGGCGCTCCCGGGCGAACCATCCCTCCACGACGACCAGGCGCCGCGAGGCCAGGAAGGGCATCGCCGCGCATGCCGCCTGCAGCTCCGCCGGGGAGATCCGCCGGCCGTCCAGGACGATCACGTTCATGGACTGGGCGGCCGCATCCCCCACCTCCCCGCGAAGCTCCCGCAGGGCCTCCTCGATCTCCAGCTCGTTCTCACCGTGGAAGAGGAGGATCATCGGGACGTCTTTGCGGTGTTCCGCGAATGATTCGTGTAGTTCCTTGGTTACGGCTCGGGCTCCGGACGCTCATCCGCCCCGGGTCTCCACGAAGTGGACCCGGACGAAGCCGCCGGGGAGGGCCCGCACCCCCACGACCTCCAGATCCCCCGGGTCAGCCCGGGTGGTGACGTGGGCCTGCAGCCATGGGCCCAGGGGTTGCACGGCGATCAGCGTGAGCACCGTGGCGAAGATGACCAGGGGGAGAACGTCGCGGCGCCGGCGATGGGGCACCAGGCCCAGGGTGAGAAAGGCCGCCAGGCCGGCGGAGGTGCCGGAGGCCACGTAGTTGGTCCCGCAACCCGGATGGATCGCCCAGTGATGCTCGCCTCGACGCAATCGCTCCAGGGCCTCACGGGCCGTAGCGATCACCGCCTCCATCGGCACGTTCCCGTAAACGTAGAACCCGAAAGGGGTGGAGCGACCGGCCATGGGCAGGCCGGGGAACCGCTGGCTGAGCAGATGGATCGTGGCGTGCTCCAGCGCATGGTTGCGCCGGATCCGCCGCAACGGCGTCCAATCCAGGATCGACATCCCGACCTCCAGTTCGGAAAGTTCGCATGAGCGCTCGCGCGCGCCGCGCCGGGCGCCCTCACGGGGCCGGGCGGGCCACCACGATCAGGCGATGGGTGTTGTTCTCCGGCGGCCAGCATGTGACCAGGGTGAGGCGCTCCTCCGGGGTGGGCAGGATCCACCCCAGATTCCGCTGCCGCACCTCCGGAGGCTGGCCTTTCTCCGGCAGGATGTGGATCCCCTCCACCTGATACGCGTAGGCCTGCCGGGAGGTCTCCACCCGGATCCGCTGACCCGGGCGCAGGCGATGGAGGGCGCGGAAGACCTTCCCCTCGATGTTGTGGTGGCCGATCAGGACCACGTTGCCCCCCTGGCCGGGCGCCGCCGAGGTGGGGAGCCAGCCGGCGGCGAACCCGTGGGGAGGCTCCCAGGTGATGAAGACCTGGCTCCCCTCCGTCATCGTGGTCAGGCGCGCCGGGACCACCGGGGCCTCCAGCCCGATGTCTGGGATGATCAGGCGGATGGGGGGATCCGCCACCGCCCCGGAGGACGGCGAGCGGGTCGGCGCAGGCTCCGGGCGCATCGCCCTGGCCTCCTGCACCCCCCTCGGCTCCGGAGATGGGCGGGCCGGTGGGGCCGCGGAAGGCCCCCGGGGTGGAAGTGGAAGGGGTTCAGGATCCCGGGGGGTGGGCCAGGCCGTTGCGAGCCCGGCGGCCCCGAGGAGCAGCCCAGCCCCGATCAGGAGGCCGCTCAGCCGGTTGCCGGACGGACGACGGCCTGATCCCATGGCGCGCGCTCCAGATATCCCCCCACCATCGCCAGCAACGTTTCGTTGTAAAAAGCGAGGATGTCCCGATAAACCTCGCGCCAGCGCTCCGGCGCCCCGCCCAGCTCCACCATCCGGAACACGCTCTCCAGGAGGTAGCCGCCGAAGTGGAGGAACGCCCGCAACAGGTCTTCCAGCCCCAGCCCGGCCGCGTGCGCCTGCTCGGCGTAACGCTGCCCGATCCGGCGGGGGCGGTGCGGGTCGTGATCCCGGATGTAAGCCTGGAGCTCCTCCAGGAGCTGATAGCACGTGGCCTGGAACTCCTGAGCGATGGGGCCGCGCATCCGTTCGAACCAGGGGGCCTGAGGGCCGACTCCCCGGGCGAGCTCCAGACGGAGCTGGCCCAGGGTGTAAGTGATCAGCATGCGCACCCCGGGCTCCGCGCCGTGGGCCTGCAGCCAGGCTTCCAGATCCTTGCGGGCGAACCGCCGGTGCCCCCCGGCGGTCCGCTGGGAGGGGATGCGCCCGGCATCCGCCCACGCCCGCAGCGTGGCCGGGTGCACCCCCAGCATCGCCGCCGCCGCCTTCAGAGAGAGCCACTCCCCGGTGGGATTCCTCGTTTTCCGCTTCCCCATCGTCTCTCTCCGGATCCCCGGCCTGGCAGGCCGCTTCCCCCATCACGAGCGGGGAGCCGCGACAGCCTGGCGCAGATAGGCCTCAATGAAATCGTCCAGCTCCCCGTCCAGGACCCGCTCCACCTGGCTGGTCTCGTAGTCGGTGCGATGGTCCTTGACCAGCTGATAAGGATGCAGCACATAGGAGCGGATCTGGTTGCCCCACTCGGCGCTGACGTGTTCGCCCTTGAGGGCGGCGATCTCCGCCCGGCGCTTCTGCTCCTCCAGCTCCGCCAGCCGGGCCTTCAGGATCTTGAGGGCGGTCTCTTTGTTCTGGGTCTGGCTGCGCTCGTTCTGGCAGGAGACCACAATCCCCGTCGGGATGTGCCGGATGCGGACGGCCGTCTCGTTCTTCTGCATATGCTGGCCGCCCGCCGTGGAGGCCCGGAAGGTTTCGATGATGATGTCCTCCGGCCGGATGACGATCTCCGGGCTCTCCCCGATGTCCGGCCAGACCTCGACCAGGGCGAAGGACGTGTGGCGGCGGCGGGCGGCGTCGAAGGGGGAGATGCGCACCAGGCGGTGCACCCCTTTCTCCGCCTTCAGGTAGCCGTAGGCGTAGGGGCCTTTCACCAGCACCGTGGCGCTCTTGATCCCCGCCTCCTCGCCGTCCACCTTGTCCAGCAACTCGGCCTCCCAGCCCCGGCGCTCCGCCCAGCGCAGATACATGCGCAACAGCATCTCCGCCCAGTCCTGGGCGTCGGTGCCGCCGGCCCCCGCGTGGATGGCCAGGATGGCGTCGTGGCGGTCATAGGGGCCGGACATCCAGACCTCGAACTGGCGGTGGCGCACCGTCTCCTCCAGGGCTTCGATCTCGCGGGCCAGCTCGGCCATCAGCGCCTCATCGCCCTCGCCCTCCGCCAGCTCCAGCAGCTCCCGGGCCTCCTGAGCCCGTTGGCGTAGATGGAGCCAGTTGCGGACCTCCTCCTTCAGGCGGCCTAACCGCTTCAGCACCTCCTGCGCCTGGGCCGGCTGTTCCCAAAAATCCGGCCGGGCGGCCTCCTCCTCCAAACGCTGGATCTCCGCCTGCTTCTCCGGGATGTCAAAGACGGTCCAGGAGATCTTCCAACGTCAGCGTCAACGCCTCCAATCGCTCTCGCAGATCCGTCGACATCATCTCCCTCCCTTTCTATGGATCGGATCTCCTCTATGGATCTCCACCGGCCGCCTGGCAAGGGCAGCCTTTCCCTGCTTTCGGGCAGGTTCATGGGGCGGACGTCCCCTCGATCAAGCGCGCGGTGACCTGCATGAACGCCTTCAGATCCCGGATCGCCTGCGGGAGCATGGCGTGAACCTGGGCGTGATCGATATCCCAATACAGGTGGATCAGCCGGTTTCGCCACCGGGCCATCTGCGCCATGGCTTCCGCCAGCGCCTCCGGCAGGATCCCCGCCTGTCCCAGAATCCGAAAGACCTCCGCGTAGCTCTGAGGACGCCCCAATCCCATGTGGGCGATGAGGTGATGCCCGATGTCCAGCGCCGCTTCAATGGCCAGCTGGAGGAAGCGCTCCGCGCTGCCGTAGCGATACGGATCCCCGCAGAAGTCCGAGCGGTCCAGGGCGGCCAGCGGCTCCAGCAATGCGAGGAACTCCTCCAGCCGGGTCATGCGATCCATCAATAAATCTCGATCGATCACTGAGCTTTCCCCCTTCCAGCGCTTCAGGGAGGTCCGGTTCAGGAGCTCCCGAAAGGGGCCCTCGTCCAGATAGGCCCGCATCGCCCGGGCTTCCCAATCCGCGCAGCGGCCGGGGTCCCGGCAGAACAGGAGCTCCCGCTCCTTTAGAACCGCGAACTGACGGGCCGGAGGCAGCGTGTTCAGCAGGATCAGGTCGATCTCATGGCCCGGAAGGGCCTCCTCCAACCGGGCCTGGAGACGATCCAGGAGCTCCGGGAACCGCGCGGGGGGCACATCCGGATCCACCCACACGGCGATGTCCACATCGCTCAGGGCATCCGCCCGGCCGGCGGCCCAGGAGCCAACCAAATACGCCCCGATCACCTCCGGGATGTCCACCGCCCGGATCATGGCATCCCAGGAGGGTGCCGGGATCTCGATTTCAGGCAGGCGACCCCGTCGCATCCTCAAACAGCTCCTCTACAAAGGCGTCCGCATCGAAGGGCAGCAGATCCTCCAGCCCCTCTCCCACCCCCACAAACCGCACCGGCAGGCCCAGCTCTCGGGCGATGGCGAAGACCGCGCCCCCCTTCGCTGTGCCGTCCAGCTTGGTGAGGATCAGACCGGTGACGCCCACGGCTTGATGGAACTCCCGGGCCTGCGGGAGGGCGTTCTGCCCGGTGGTGGCATCCAGCACCAGCCAGACCTCGTGGGGCGCGCCCGGGACCGCTTTCGCGGCGACCCGGCGGACCTTCTGGAGCTCCTGCATCAGGTTGTATTTGGTGTGCAGTCGGCCGGCGGTGTCGGCCAGGACCAGGTCGTAACCCCGGGCGCGGGCGGCCTGCAGGGCGTCGAAGAGCACCGCGCCGGGATCGGCGCCGGGCTGCCCCCCGATGCAGGGCACGCCGGCCCGTTCCGCCCAGATCTCCAGCTGTTCCCCCGCCGCGGCCCGGAAAGTGTCCGCCGCCGCCAACAGCACCCGTCGGCCCTGCTCCCGGAAGCGGTGGGCCAGCTTCGCCACGGTGGTGGTCTTCCCCGAACCGTTCACTCCGACCACCAGCACCACCTCCAGGGGATCCCGCCCCAGGTTCAACGGTGGGGGATCTTTGAGCAGGGCGCGCAGCTCCGCTTTCAACATCGCCCGCAGGTCCTCCGCCCGGGTGACCCCCTCCCGGCGGACCCGTTCTCGCAGGCGATCCAGGAGCTCTTGAGCAACCCGCACGCCCACATCGGCCTGGATGAGGGCGGCCTCCAGCTCCTCCCAGAGCGCCGGCGTGATCTCGGTTGCCCCCAACAGTTGCGCGATCCGTCCGAAGGCGACCTGGCGGGTTCGCGCCAGGCCCTCCCGCAGGGCTTGCAGCATGCTCCGCATCGATGCGTCCGCTCCTCCTGCCCGCACGATCCTCTACCTCGAATTATATCGAAGGCTCGCCGATCCATCTATGCGATCTCCAAAGGCGATATAAAATGGGAATCCTGGATGATCCTCCGGATCACGATGGAGAACGCCCGGGATGAGCACCATGGGACGGGGGCTTTCACGCCGTTCCGGGTCATGGCTCCGATGGATGGTCTGGAACCTCATAGCGGCCTGCGGGGTGGGGATCCTGGCCCTGTGGGGGATCGAGCGGATCTGGCCGCTGCCGCCCCTGCCCACCCCTCTCCCCACGGCCACCCCGATCCCCACCGCGACGCCCCGCCCCCCGCTGATGTATACCGTCCAGCCTGGGGATACCCTGATCGGGATCGCGGCGCGCTATGGGGTGTCCCTGGAGAGCCTGCTGCGGGCCAACGGCCTGAGCCCGGAGGCGGTCATTTATCCGGGGCAGGTGTTGCGGATCCCGGGGGAGCTCCCGGCGGCGCCGCCCCCCATCCCTTCTCCGAGCCCGCTGCCATCCCCAGCGCCGGCCGCTGATGGGATCCGCCTGCGGGTTCTGGAGATCCGCGGGGTCGGGGATGTGGAGCAGGAGACCCTCGTGCTGGTGAACGAGGGGGCGACCCTCAGCCTGGCCGGCTGGCGGCTGCGGGATGCGGATGGGAACCTCTTCGTCTTCCCGGCCCTCACCCTATGGGCCGGCAGCCGGGTGGCGGTGCACACCCGCGCCGGGGAGAACACGGCCACGGATCTTTACTGGGGACGCGACGGGGCGGTGTGGCAGCCCGGCGAACGGGGCGTTCTGGAGGACCCGGAGGGGACCGTGGTGCTGGAGTTCCGGATCCCATCGCCTCGCCCTTGAGAGCAACGGCCAGGCTTACATCACCCGCCAGCACGCCACCCAGTGCTCCTGCTGCGGCGTTCCTACGTTGATAAAGGGCGGCTCCTCCCGGGCGCAGTGCGCCATCGCGACCGGGCAACGGGGATGGAAGCGGCATCCGGCGGGCGGGTTGAGCGGGCTGGGGACATCTCCCTTCAGCAGGATGCGCTCCCGCTTGAGGGTGGGATCCGGGATGGGAACAGCGGAGAGCAAAGCCTGCGTGTAAGGATGGAGCGGATTACGATACAGCTCCTCCCGGGAAGTCAGCTCCACGATCTTCCCCAGATACATCACTGCGACGCGATCGCTGACGTGCTCAATGACGCTCAGGTTGTGGGCGATGAACAGATAGGTGAGATGGAACTCCTCCTGAAGCTCTTTCAGGAGATTAATGATCTGGGCCTGGATGGAGACGTCCAGGGCGGAGATCGGCTCATCGCAGACGATGAACTTGGGGCGCAGGGCCAGGGCCCGGGCGATGACGATGCGCTGGCGCTGGCCTCCTGAGAACTCGTGAGGATAGCGGCGGGCGTGGTAATCTTCCAGGCCCACCTTGCGGAGGAGATCGATCACCATCTCCATGCGCTCTTTCGGTGTTCCGATCCCGTGGACGGCAAGCCCCTCGGCGATGCTCGCCCCCACCGGCATACGGGGATCCAGGGAGGAGTAAGGGTCCTGGAAGATGATCTGCATATCCCGTCGCAGGGCTTTCAGTTCGGATTTGGTGAGGGCGAAGATGTTCCTTCCCTCGAAATAGACTTCCCCGGCCGTGGGCTCGATCAGGCGGAGGATCGTGCGTCCGACGGTGGTTTTCCCGCAACCGGATTCCCCTACCAGCCCCAGGGTTTCGCCGCGGCGGATGTTGAAGCTCACCCCATCCACGGCTTTCACCCAGGCCACCACGCGCTGCAGCAATCCCCGACGCACCGGGAAATATTTCTTAAGATCCCGAACCACCACCAGATCCTGATCCGCCGAGACCTCCATGCGGGGCTGAGCCTGCGCTTGCACGATGGTCATCCGTCATCCTCCCTGTTCCAGAGATCCTTTTCGAACGCGCCGGCCGGGGTGCGCTATCCGTAAAGCCAGCAACGGACCTGATGTCCGGGCTCCGTATGAAAGAGCGGGGGGATCTGCTCCAGGCAGACGTTCCCGAGCTGGGCCTGGTTCTCCACGCGGGCGCGGCAACGGGGCGCGAAACGGCAACCCGGCGGGAGATCGATCAGGTTGGGCACTGTCCCCGGGATTGTGTCCAGGCGGGGTTTCACCACCCCCATCACCGGGATGGATCCCAGGAGCCCCCGGGTATAGGGATGCTGCGGGTTAGAGAAGATGGTGCGCACATCGGCCTCCTCGATGATCTGGCCCGCATACATCACCGCGACCCGATCGCACATCTCCGCCACAATGCCCATATCGTGCGTGATGAGGATGATGGCGGTGTGCATGCGGCGCTGGAGCTCCCGCATCAGATCCAGGATCTGGGCCTGGATGGTCACGTCCAGAGCGGTGGTGGGCTCGTCGGCGATCAGCAGCTCCGGGCCCAGGGCCAGGGCCATGGCGATCATCACCCGCTGGGCCATGCCCCCCGAGAGCTCGTGAGGATAGGAGTGGGCGCGTCGCTCCGGATCCGGGATGCCCACCATCTGCAGGAGCTCGATGGCGCGACGCCAACCCTCCGCCCGGCTCAATCCCTCGTGGACCTGAAAAACCTCCGCGATCTGGTCACCGATTTTAAAGACCGGGTTCAGGCAGCTCACCGGCTGCTGGAAAATCATCGAGATCCGGCTGCCCCGCAGGCGGACCATCTCCGACTCGGACAGTTTCAACAGGTCGACCCCGTCGAAAAGCACCTCCCCGCTCAGGATGCGTCCGGGGGGGGTGATCAGGCGCATGATCGAGAGGGAGGTCACGCTCTTCCCGCATCCGGATTCCCCGACCAAGCCCAGGATCTCCCCCCGCCGCACGTGGAAGCTCACCCCGTCCACCGCCTTCACCACGCCTTCTTCGGTGAAGAAATAGGTGCGCAGATCCCGAACCTCGAGCAACACCTCGCGGCTGTCACGGGAAACCAAAGCCATCTCCTCCTTCAGAGGATATCCTCCCCTCAACCGATCGCGAGCAGACATCCGGCCTTCCTCCCCGCAAGATCTTTACGTAGCCCTCCCATGAACCCCGACGGGCCTAACGCTTCAGCCGCGGATCCAGGGCGTCCCGCAGGCCATCCCCCACGAAGTTAAACGAAAGCGAAGTCAGGAAAATGCAGAACCCGGGGACGATGGCCTTGAAGGGCTGGGTCCACATATCCGCCTGGGCGTTGTTGAGCATGTTGCCCCAGGTGGGCACCGGAGGCTGCACCCCAAAGCCCAGGAAGCTCAGGGCGGCCTCCAGGATGATCACGGTGCCCAGGCTGAGGGTGGCGCTGACGATGATAGGGGCCATGGCGTTGGGGATCATGTGGCGCACCACGATCTGCAGGTCCGACATCCCGAGACATCCCGAGGGCGCGCGCGGCCTCCGTGAACATCTGCTCCCGCAACGAGAGCACCACCCCTCGCACCAGACGCGCAGCCCCCATCCAGCCGAAGACGCTGAGGACGATGATGATGATCACCACGCTGCTCCACTCCCGACTCAGGCCCGGGATGGTGACGTCGCTGAGGAGAGCGGAGATGGTCAGCAGGAGCGGGAGCAGCGGAAGGGTGAGCATGAAATCCACGATCCGCTGGATGAGGTTGTCAACCCAGCCCCCGAAATACCCGGAGATCGCCCCGATGAGGGCGCCGGTGGTCTGGCTGATCAACGTGACCACGAACGCCACCGTCAGGGAGATACGGGCCGCGTGCATCAGCCGGGAAAGGACATCGCGGCCCAGCTCATCCGTCCCCAGCCAGTGGGCGGGGGACGGCCCCGCGTTCTTCAAGTTCAGGTTCTGGGCGTAGGGATCGTAAGGGGCGATCCACGGCGCCAACGCCGCGATGAGGATGAAACCCATCAGGATCGCGGCTCCGAAAAGGGCGACCCGGTGACGCCGGAACCGACGCCACACAATCTGGAGGTAACTTTCCTCCCGAACCGTCAGAAGGGCTTCCGCCCGCAGCTCTGCCGTCGCCATCCGTCCCCCCTCACTCCAGCCGGATCCGCGGATCAACGATCGTATACAGGATGTCCGCCAACAGGTTGGCGAACACCACCAGCAGCGAGGTGATGAAGAGCAACGCCATCACCACCGGCCAGTCGTCCGCCTGAAGGGCGTCGTAATAGAGCCGCCCCATGCCTTTATAGTTGAATATCGTCTCCGTGATCACCGCCCCGCTGAAAATGCCCGGGATCTCCAAAGTCAGGATGGTCACGATGGGGATGAGGGCGTTGCGCAACGCGTGCTTCATGATCACCACCCGCTCGATCAACCCCTTCGCCCGAGCCGTGCGCACATAATCCTGACGGAGCACTTCCAGCATGGAGGAGCGGGTGTAGCGGCTCCAGCCGGCCATGTAAAGGAGGCTCAGGACCAGGGTGGGCAGGATCAGGTGCACGGCCCGATCCAGGGGGGAACCGGGGGTCGCGCCCAGCACGTGGAGAAGACTCCCCGGCGGAGGCGGACGCAGGCTGAAGGTGTTCCCGGTGGGGAGATACGGCAGGCCCAGGACCTGATACCAGGGGGAGCGCGGGCCGCTGAAGAGGAAGATCATCATCAGCCCGAACCAGAACACCGGCATCGCGGTCCCGAAGAAGGCAAAGGTCGTCGCCACATAATCCAGGAGGGAGTATTGCCGCACCGCTGAGTAAATGCCGATGGGAATGGCCACCAGAAGGGAGAGCAGCGTCGCGGAGGTCATCAGGAGGAGCGTGTTGGGGAGACGGAACCAGATCAGATCGATCACCCTCTGCCCTGCGGCCAGCCGCCAGGAGTCGCCAAAGTCGAAGCGGATCACCCCCCGGGTGCACTCCGTCGGGATCTGCCGGCAGCTGGTTCGCTGAAGATGAGAAAGCCCTACGTCATCCAGCCAGTCCTCCCCCAGAAGCCAGACGATATATCGCCAGTGCAACGGTCGGTGTAATCCCAGGAACTCCTCGATCCTTCGGATCTCCTCCGGGCTCAGACGGCTTTTCCGATCCGCTCCCAGATTGATCCCGCTCAACGGCCCTCCAGGGGCCAGGTTCATGATCGCGTAGATCGCCATCGATGAAAGGAGAATGACGATCACCATCTGGAACAGACGACGGATCAAATAGTTGACCATCGCCATCTCCCCTCGCTCAACTTAGTGAAAACCACACAACACCCACCGACCCCAGGGGCGGCGCCTGGGGCCGGATCACCCTTACCGCAAGGCCGAATCGGACAACCCCTGTTATTGTAACAAGCCGTGTTTTTCCCAAACAAGTTCACAAACAACCTCCATCTATCAGACAGCGAGGAGCTCCCGGATCAACGAGGGACCGCGGTCCGTCGCTCCAGGAGGCGAACGAGCAGGGAGAGCAACAGGGTCATCGCCAGGTAAAGCAGGGCCACCGTGTTGTATACCTCGAAATACCGGAAGGTCCCCGCCGCCCGCTGGCGTCCCACATACATCAGCTCCGGCACGGCGATCACCGAGGCCAGGGCCGTGTCTTTCAGCATGGCGATGAAGTCGTTGCCCAGGGGAGGCAGCACGTTCCGGATCGCCTGGGGGAGGATGACCAGGCGCATGGCCTGCCAGTAGGTCATCCCCAGGCTGCGGGCCGCCTCCATCTGGCCCCGGGGGATGGACTCGATGCCCGCCCGATACACCTCCGCCAGGTAGGCCCCGTAGCCGATGGCCAGGCCGGTCACCGCCCGGCCCATCTCGCTGCGGATCAGGCGGCCGAGCTCGGCCAGCGGGGGCAGCCCCCACGCCTGGCCGGCCTGGATCAGGGCATCCCCCATCGGCGGGGCGGCCACGAAGGCCACATAAAACAGCACCACCAGGAGCGGAACCCCGCGGATGAACTCCACGTAGAGCGTGGACAGGTTATAGAACACCACGTTCCGGGAGACCCGGCCCAGGCCGGCGATCAGCCCGAGGATCAGGGCGATGGCATAGGCGATCACCGTCAGCTGAAGGGTGACCGGGATGCCCCGGACCAGGAAGCGGACCGTCGCCTGATAATCCGGGGAGTTCAGGATCGCCACCCCGGTCCACAATCCGAACGCCCCCAGCATCACCGCCCACCAGGGCCACGTCCGCCAGTCCAGGCCGGATCGCCGCGGCGGCCGCGGGGAGGGAAGCGGAGCCTGTCGTTCGATGGAAACCGCCATCGCCGTCACTCCTTCCACCATCCGGGATGCCGGAGTTCATCCCCACCCATCTCGCAACGATTCCGCGCGATACCGATGGAGAACCTTCGATGGGCACTGCGGATCTCTGAAAAAGGATGGGCCGCGAGAAGTTCCCGCGACCCATCCGAACGAAAGCTTCCATCTTCTTGGAGGATCATCCTACTGGCCCGGCTTGTATTCCTTGAACCACTTTTGATACAGCCGGTCCAGCGTGCCGTTCTCCTTCAGGACCTTCAGGGCGGCGTTGAAGGGAGCGACCAGATCGCTGCCCTTGGGGAAGCAGAGCCCGAGGTCCTCGCTGGTGAAGGGCTCCCCGGCGATCTTCAGCTTGCCCGGGTTCTGGGCCATGAAGCCATCGGCCGCCGGGCTGTCGATCACCACCGCGTCCACATCCTTGGCCAGGAGCGCCCGCACCGCCAGGTCGAAGGTGTCGTAGCGCTTGAGCTGCTTGGCCTCGTCGGCCACCAGCGTCTTGGCCGTCTCCTCGTTGGTGGTCCCGATCTGGACCCCCACGATCTTGTCCTTGAGGTCGTCCTTGCTCTTGATCCGCTCCTCATCAGCCCGGACCAGCACCACCTGGCCGTAACGGAGGTAGGAATCGGAGAAGTCGAACTTCTGCTTGCGCTCCTCGGTGATGGTGATGCCGGAGGCGGCCAGGTCGAACTGCTTCTGCTCCAGGCCGGCGAAGATCCCCTCCCAGGCGGTGGAGATGATCTTCGGCTTGCAGTTGAGCAGCTTGCAGATCTCGTTGACCAGATCGACGTCGAAGCCCACGACCTCGTTGGTCTTGGGGTCGACGAACTCAAAAGGCGGGTAGGTGGTGTCGCTGGCGATCTTCAGCTCCCGCCCCCCCAGGTTGGGCAATTGCGCTCCGGCCCCAGGGGCCGGGGTCGGCGTGGCGGCCGGCTGACACGCAACCGCCAGCAACGCAGCGATCAGGATTCCCCACAGCAGGCGCCTCATGGTCTCCTCCTTGGATTTGGGCTTTCCGGGCGGCCGCCGCGGAAGCCGGGGCGAGGATCCGACCTCAGTGCATCCCCAGGTAAGCGGCCTGGACCTGCGGGTTCTCCGCCAGCTCCCGGGCCGTCCCCTCCAGGACGATCCGTCCGGTCTCCAGCACATAGCCGCGGTGGGCCACCTGCAGGGCCATGTGGGCGTTCTGCTCCACCAGGAGGATCGTCGTGCCTTGCTGGTTCAGCTGCCGGATGACCTCGAAGATGCTCTCCACCAGCACCGGCGCCAGGCCCATAGAGGGCTCATCCAGGAGCAGGATGCGTGGGCTCATCATCAGCGCCCGGGCGATGGCCAGCATCTGCTGCTCGCCCCCGGAGAGGGTCCCCCCCTTTTGATGAAGCCGCTCCTTCAAACGGGGGAAGATGCTGAACACGAACTCCATCCGCCGGGCGATCTCCTGGCGGTCCTTCACGGTGTAGGCGCCCATCTCCAGGTTCTCCCACACCGTGAGCTGGGGGAAGATCCGTCGCCCCTCGGGGACGTGGCCGACGCCCCGGGCCACGATCTCGTGGGGAGGTAGATGGGTGATGTCCTCCCCGTTGAGGAACACCTGGCCTTGACGCGCCCGGACCAGGCCGGAGATGGTGCGCAGCGTGGTGCTCTTTCCGGCACCGTTGGCTCCGATCAGGGTGACGATCTCCCCCGGCTCCACCTTAAACGAAATGCCCTTGAGGGCATGGATGTGTCCATAATAGGTATGGACATCCCTCAGCTCCAGAACGGCCATCGCTCCGCTCCCGAACCCCCCGAGTTTTTCCTCCGAAGGCCCTCCCCTTTCATCCGGCGACCGCTCCCATCGCCACACCCCGCCCCAGGTAGGCCTCGATCACCCGCGGGTTCCGGCGGACCTCCTCCGGGGCTCCCTCGGCGATCTTCTCCCCGTAGTCCAGGACGGTCACCCGTTCGGAGATCCCCATCACCACCCGCATCTGGTGCTCGATCAGGATGACCGTGATGCCCAGCTCATCCCGGAGGCGCCGGATCAGGCGTGTGGTCTCCGCCGTCTCCTGGGGGTTCATCCCGGCCGTCGGCTCATCCAGGAGGATCAGCTTGGGACGGGCGGCCAGGGCTCGGGCTAGCTCCACTTTACGCTGCTCCCCATACGGCAGGTTCTTGGCCAGCTCATCCGGGGAGGCCCGAAGCCCGACGAACCGGATCAACCGCAACGCCTCCTCCCGCAACTGCCGCTCTTCCTCCCGAAAGCGAGGCGTCTGAAGGAGGATATCCACAGGGTTCGCCCGGAAACGCGTGTGCATCCCGACCAGGATGTTCTCCATCACCGTCATGTTGCCGAAGAGACGGATGTTCTGGAAGGTCCGGGCGATGCCCCTTGCGGTGATCTGGTCCGGCCGGAGCCCCACCAGGGAGCGGCCTTCGAAGAGGATCTCCCCTTCATCCGGCTTGTAGATCCCGGTGATGAGGTTGAAGAGCGTCGTCTTCCCGGCCCCGTTGGGCCCGATGATGCTGACGATGCGGCCGGGCTCCAGGGTGAAATCCACCCGGTTCACGGCCACCAGGCCCCCGAAGCGCTTGGTGACTTTCTTCAATTCCAGCAGGTAGGCCATCCGGATGCCTCCCGGAACTCGCGTTCCATCACCGTGAGTCGTTCCGACACCGCCCTTCCCGGCCCTGTTGAGCCGGAGGTCAATCCCGTGCGGGCTTGACCTCCGGCGCGGGCACCACCGGCGGGAGCTCCTCCTCCACAGGCAGGCGCTCCAGCTCCTCCTCCCGCCCCATGGCTTCGGCCAGCTCCAGTCGATGGCGCCGTTCGGGGATCAAGCCCTGGGGGCGCAGGATCATCATCAGGATGAGCAGGATCCCGAAGACCAGGCGCTCATACTTGGCCGGCTCCAGCTGGGTCGGCCACTGGCTGAGGGGGAAGTTGATCAGCGGGATCACCACCCCGGCCTGGCGCAGCTTGTTCAGCATCAACGAGAGGCCCTTCAGGATCTGGAGGTTGAGGATGGTCACCACCGTGGCCCCCACAATGGCGCCGGGGATGCTCCCCATGCCGCCCACGATCACCATCACCAGCACCCCGATGGATTCCATGAACGTGAAGCTCTCGGGGTTGATGAAATACTGCTTGGCGGCGAAGATCATCCCCATGGCGCCGGCGAAAGAAGCCCCCGTGGCGAAGGCGGCCAGCTTCATCCGCACGAGAGGGATCCCCATGGCCTGGGCGGCCAGCTCATCCTCCCGGATCGCCGTCCACGCCCGCCCCACCCAGGAGTTCTCCAGACGCCGGGCCATCCAGATCGCAAACCCGATCACCAGCAGGACCAGGAAGTAGAAATAAAGCGCATAAAGGGTGGGGTCATCCAGGCGGATCCCCAGGGCGTGCAACCACGGCTTGAAGAACAGGGGCGGCCGCTGCACGGGGCGGATCCCCTGCGGGCCGTTGGTCAGGTTGATCGGCTTGTCCAGGTTGTTCACGATCACGCGGATCACCTCGCCGAAGGCGAGCGTGACGATGGCGAGGTAGTCCCCTCGCAGCCGCAGCACCGGCAGCCCCAGGAGTATCCCGGTAAGGGCCGCCACCCCCACCGCCAGGAAGAGGAAGGGGAAGAACCATTCCGGCTCCAGGGGGAAGCGGTTCGTCCCGAAGGCGATGTTGGCCTGCGGGGAGCCGAAGATGGCCCACAGATACGCGCCGACGGCGTAAAAGGCCACATACCCCAGGTCCAGCAGCCCGGCGAAGCCCACCACGATGTTCAGCCCCAGGGCCATCGCCGCGAAGATCCCCACCTGGGTGGCGACCTCCAGCAGGAACGTGTTTCGGACCCCCAGGATGGGGAGGAGGACCAGCAGGATGGCCAGACCCAGGAGGGCCTTCAGCGCTCCGGACAGCGGGGCGTAATAAATCACCAGCAAGGAGCCCAGGAAGGCGGCGAAGGCCAGGGCGGAGACCAGCGGGAACCAGACCGCATCCCGCAGCCCCGGCTGGCTCAACCAGTTCATCAGCAGGAGGGCGGCGACAATGTAACCCAGGACTCCGACGAGATAGATCGAACGCCCGTTTCGGATCTGGGCGATCCACTCCACGGCTTTGGCACGGATCATCCCGCACCTCTTCGCCTCAGGAATGCTTCACTACGCCTTCTGACCCACCTGCTCGCCGAGCAGGCCCGTCGGGCGGAACATCAGGATCAGGATCAGGATCAGGAAGGCGAAGATGTCCTTATATTCCGCCCCGAAGGCCCCGCCGGTAAACTGAGAGAGATAGGCCCCTGCGAAGCCCTCCAGGACCCCCAGGACGATCCCGCCGAGCATGGCCCCGGTGATGTTGCCGATGCCGCCCAGGACCGCCGCGGTGAAAGCCTTGATCCCGGGGATGAAGCCCACGTAGGGATCGATGCGACCCACCCGGATCCCATACAGCACGCCGGTGGCCCCGCCCAGGGCGCCACCGATCAGGAAGGTCAGCATGATGATCCGATCGACGTCCACCCCCATCAGCGCCGCCGTGGGCCGATCCTGGGCCACCGCCCGGATCGCCCGGCCCAGCCGGGTCGCGTTCACCACGAAGTTCAAACCGGTGAGCATCAATAAAGAAGCGATGATGATAAAGACCACCTTCGCCTGGATCTGCATCTGGACCGGCTGGCCGGCCACCGTGAAGGCGGCGATGGGGATCTGCTGATTCAGGACGGGGAAGGATGGATAATTTCGATAGAAAGCGTTGTTCAAGAGACCCTCCAGGGCCCGGACGGCGTCCTGGAGGAAGAACGAGACCCCGATGGCGGAGATCAGGGGCACCAGGCGGGGCGCCCCCCGCAGCGGCCGGTAGGCGATCCGCTCGATGGCCACCGCCAGCAGCCCGCTGCCGACCATCCCGGCGGCCACCGCCAGCAGGATCCCGGCCATGATCAGCATCAGGGGGGCCGTGGAGGGGATGGCCAGGGCGAGCATGAGCTCCACGCCGATGAACGCCCCGACCATGAAGATCTCGCTGTGAGCGAAGTTGATGAACTGCAGCACCCCGTAGACCATCGTGTAGCCCAGGGCGATCATCGCGTAAAGGAAGCCGATGACCAGGCCGTCGATGGCCACCTGGGGCAACGTGCGGACGACAAACTGGAGAAGCGTCATCCCCCCGGCCACCGGGCGGTTGAAGAGGACAGCGAGGAGGAGGATGATCGAGCCGATCACCAGAAGGCTGATCGCCACAAAGACGAAAAGCTGGATCAGCGGGACTACCAGGGCCTGATACAGAAGGGACTCCGAGAGCTTCCCGCGCATTCGTCACGAATCCACCATAGGATTTGCCGCGCACAATCCCCTAACCGGGTGGGGAGGCTTCTCGCCTCCCCACCCGCGCCATGCTTTTTTACTTTACTTCACCCCGCACTTCGCCTTCAGCTCCGGCGTGAAGGGCGGCGGCGCCAGCTCCAGGGTCTTCACCAGCTCGTTCTTGCCCCAGTCCTCCGGCTTGCCGGAGACCACCTTGATCACGAAGTATTTCGCCTTGACCGGGTCGCCCCGCTCATCGAAGGTGATCACGCCGGTGATCCCCTGGAAGTCCTTGGTTGCCCGCACCTTCTCCGCCACTGCCTTGCGGCTCGGCTTCTGGCCGCCCGCTTCCTTGATGGCCGCCTCGATGGCCTTCAGCACGATCGCCGTGGCGTCGTAGGCCTGGGCCGAGAACGGCTCAGGATCCTTTCCGAACTTGGCCTTGTAATCCTGAATAAACTTCTTAGCTCCCTCATAGACCGTCGGCGGCGCCGCCACGCTCGTGTAATACATGCCCACCACAGCATCCCCGGCGATCTTCGCCAGCTCCGAGGAGTCCATCCCGTCCGGCCCCAGGAAGATCGCCTTCACGCCCTTCTCCCGGGCCTGCTTGAAGAAGACCCCCGCCTGATCGTAGATGCCGCCGAAGTAGATCAGCTCGGGGTTGGCCGCCTGGATCGCGGTGATCAGGGGATCGAAGTTCGCCTTCTCCTCGGTCCCCTCGAAGCCCAGGACTTTGCCGCCGAGCTCCTCGAAGCGCTTCTTGAAGAACTCCGCCACGCCCTGGCCGTAGGTCGTCTTGTCGTGGATCACGAAGGCGGTCTTGACCTTGAGCTCGTTGAAGGCGAACTCCGCGCCCACCGCCCCCTGCACATCGTCGCGGCCGCAGACCCGGTTCACCACCAGATACCCGCGGTCAGTGATGCAGGGGTTGGTGTTGGCTGGGGAGACCATGACCAGGTCGTAATCCTTGTAGGTCTCCGAGGAGGGGATGGCCACGCCGGAGTTGAGGTGCCCGATCACCGCCAGGATGTCGGGATCGTTGACCAGCTGCTTGGCGTTGGCCACGCCCACATCCGGCTTGGCCTGGTCATCGAAGGGGACCAGCTCCACCTTGAAGCCCAGGGCCTCAATGGGGCCTTTGAGCTGCTCGATGGCCAGCTGGGCCCCGTTCTTGATCCCCTCGCCCAGGGCCGCCTGGCCGCCCGAGAGCGGGCTCTGGGTGGCGATCTTGATGGTGCCCTTCACCGCCGGCGTCGGCGTCGCCGCCGGAGCAGCGGGCGTCGGGCTCGCCGCCGGAGCAGCAGGGGCCTGGGTTGGGGTGGGCGTCGCCGCCGGAGCGCAGGCGGCGAGCAGCAGGCTGAACACCGTCAGCGCCATCAGGATCCTGGAAAACTTCATGTCCTCCTCCTTTTAGCAGGATTCGCAGAAGGGAAAACTTTACAGGCAGAAAACACCCGGAACGACCGGGCTCCGCCCGACCGGAAATAAGGAGGATCCCTCGCGGTCTCGCGCCGCCGCTGGCACCTCCTTTCCGCAAAGGATGGCTTGTTTGCAATTTTAGAAGCCCCCGCGCGATCTGTCAAGGTCACCCCGGACCCCCTCGTTCTTCCATCCCATCCGCAAAGTGGAGCCTCCAAGTGTCTTTTCGAGGCATAAAAGTTTGAGAAAACTCATAAAATCGCTGGAAGAAATGGTTATCATAGGGATCACCGGGCGGGGGGCTCCGTCGAGGAGGATGGCTCCTCCAGGGCTTGGATCTCCTCCTCCGGGATGCCCAGGGCGCGCAGCTCCTCCTGCAGGTCGAACTTGAACCGCTGGAGCCAGTAGATAGGGACCTTCAGGTTGTAAAGAAAGATTTGCTCGTTGAGCTCGGCGATGCGTCGGGCGAAGGCCCGCAGGGCCCGCTCCCACTCCGCCTCGATCCACTCCCGCTCCCGTCGGCTCCGCGGGTCGGATTTCCCCGCCAGGGCCTGCAGGGCCTCCTGACGCCACTGGAGGGTCCGCCGCAGATCCTGCCGGGCCTGTTCGATCCCCCGCCGGATGGCCAGGTCGGCCTCGATCCACTCCGGCCGGGCGTCGTTCTGCCGGAGAAGATGATAGGCGATGGCGAGCCCCGGTTCGAGGTAGGGGTTCTCCTCCAGCTGCAGCGGCCGCCCCTTGCCCGGGAGGTGATCGAACTCCCCCCGGCGCATGGCTTCCAGGATCTTCTGCTCCACCCACTCGCCCCAGTTCACCATCCCGCGCCCATCCTTCGGAGGAGATCCTTCACCGGAGCCGCATCTCGCTGGAGTGGCCGGGGAACACCTTGGCATGCGGGTTGATGTAGGTGGCCGCATAGTTCACCGCCGTGGCCGCCTGGGCGAAGCCGATCACGATGAGGTTCAGCGGCTCCACCCCCTCCGGCGCCGTGATGTCCCCCGCGGCGTAGACGCCGGGCAGGTTGGTCTCCATGCGGGCGTTCACTTTGATGTAGCGGTTCCCCACCGTCTCCAGCCCCCAGCTCTTGATCGGCCCCAGGTCCGCCTTGAACCCCAGGCTCATGATCACCGCGTCCACCGGGATCACCGTCTCCTCCCCGGTGCGGTTATCGAAGATCACCGCCTCCCGGATCCAGCCGTCCGGCCCGGGATGGATGGCTTTCAACTCATGGAAGAGCCGGACCTCCACGCCGGAGCGCATGAGCTCGGCCACGCTGCCCGGGTGGGCACGGAACTGATCGCGGCGATGGATCAGGGTGATGTGGGCGGCGAAGTCCTTGAGGTTGAGGGCCCAGTCCACCGCCGTGTCGCCACCTCCCACGATCAGCAGCCGCCTGTTGCGGAAGGGCCGGCGCTCGGTCACCACGTAATACAGCCCCCGCCCCTCATACTGGTCGATCTCGGGCTTGCCGATCCGATTGGGCTGAAAGGCCCCGATGCCCGCGGCGATCAGCACCGTCCGGGCCTGATGGATCCCCCGATCGGTCTCCACAGCCCAGAGCGCGTCCTCCCTCCGCAACCCTACGGCGCGCTCCCCCAGGCAGAAGATGGGGTTGAACATGGAAGCCTGTTCCACCAGCAAGCGCACCAGATCCTTGGCCAGGATCTTGGGATGGCCCGGCACATCATAGATGAATTTTTCGGGATACAGCACAGCCAGCTGGCCCCCGGGCTGGGGCAGGGCGTCGATGACCTTGACGCTGAGGCCCCGAAGCCCGGCGTAGAAAGCCCCGAACAGACCGGTCGGCCCCGCGCCGATGATGACCAGATCCACCGGGCCCGCGTCTTCACGCACTGGAGCCTCCGACATCTCCGCCTCCTTCGGTCCGGATGTTTCGCCGCCTCCCATTATAATTTGGGAGAAATCCCTTTCCGAAGCAGCGTCCCGCCGAGGCCCAGGCGAAGCCCTCCATCCACCCCGCCAGGGGGGTGTGTCCCAATTTTGTCGGGCCTGGCCGCTTTGTAGGACAACTGCTCGCAGTTGTCCTACGATTTTGGGACACACCCCGCCCGGGGCCCGGCAGGGGCCCCATGCCCCGGGTATAATGGGAGTATCTTAAGCCGGGGAGTCCCGGCGATCTCAGGGAGGTCCGTTCCGATGGCGATCGCACGTCCCAGAACGCGCGTCCCCCTGTGGGGATGGATCGTCGGGCTGGTCGGCCTGGCCCTGCTGGCCCTGGCCGGCGTCGGCCTGGCGGCTCGCTCCGCCGGCGCGGCTTGCCAAACAGCCACCGCCGCTCAGCCCCTCCAGCTGCCAACCTTCCGGATGGCCCCGGCCGATCCCTCGCAAACCCTCCGGGCCGCCGTCCAGCCTTTCGCGGAGCCGGATCGCGCGCTCCGGGAGGCCCTGACCCGTCTGCCTCCGACGCTGAAACCCACAGGCCCCTATTACGCGGTGCGTTTCTGCGGCGAGCCTCCGCTTCCCCTTCGGGTGACCGTTTACATCCCGGAGGGAGTGGAGCCCTGGACGACGGCCGACGTATGGGGCTGGACCGGGGAGGAGTGGCTCTGGATCGGGGGCGAGCTGGAGGAGGCCCACGGCCTTCTGACCGGGGAGGCTCCCCGCCCGCCGCGCTACGTGATCGTCACCGCCGCTCAGGTCCCGGTGCCGGCCTTCGGCGCTGTTCAGGAACCCGGGGTCTCCCCGGATCCCCGGGCGCTGGAGGTGGTGAGCGAGGTGAGCGTGGCGGGGATGACCCTGGGGCTGGGCGGCCGGCTGATGGGAGATGTCCAGGCCCTCCCACCGCCGGACCCCCAGGGGCGCTTCGTCACCTGGCTGCTGGTCCGGAACTACCTTCCCGGCGGCGCGCCGAACGCCGCGGCCCTCTCCGCCCTGCTCGCCAGCCCCGCGGTCTATCAAGCCCATGCCCAAGAGATCGCCGGCGTGGTCCGGTCCCGCAATTACAACGGCGTCCTGGTGGATTACCGGGGGCTCACCACGGACCAGCAAGCGGCGTTCCTGGATTTCCTTGCCCATCTCCGACGGGCCCTGCATGAACAGGGGAAGATCCTCGCGGTGATGGCTCCGCTCCCGCTGCCGGGGGAGAACGGCCGCTTCCACACCGGTGGTTACGACTGGAACCGGCTGGGCCGCTTGGCGGACGTCCTTTACGTGGAAGCCCCGGATGATCCTAACGCGTTCGTCCCGGGCGGGCTGGTGGAGCAGAGCCTGCGCTGGCTGATCGGTCGGGTGAACCGCTACCAGCTGCAACTGGTAGGGCCCAGCCGGGGGATCGACCTGGGGCCTTCCGGGGCCCGATCCGTGGCGTTCGAGGAGGCCCTCGCCCATCTCGCCCATCTGGAGAACACCGGCCCGCTGACCGTCACCCCGGGGATCACCCTCACCCTGGAGCCCGGGGCCACCGCCCGGGATCTGGAGTTCCTGGCCGAAGCCGGGGTCTATCGCTACCTCTATGTGGACCCGGAGGGCCAGCCGCACACCGTCTGGATGCCCACCATCGGCCTGCTGGACCGCCAGCTGGCCCTGGTCCGGACTTATCGGCTGCGCGGGCTGACGCTGCGGGGCCTGCTGGAGGGCGGGACAGCGCCCGGGACGGTGGAGGCGATGCAGGCCTACCGCCAGCGCGGGGAGGTGCCGCCTCCGCCGACCCTGGAGTGGGTGTGGCGGATCACCGGGCCGGATGGTCGGATTGTGACGGAGATCCCGCGCCCCCTGGCCGATGGCCAAGCGCAGTGGGCGGCGCCGGAGTCGGCGGAGGGGCCTTTCCGCATCGCCCTGCTCCTGCGCACCCACATGGGGGAGCAACCCCAGGGGGAGACCACGGGCGTCCTTGCCCGCGCCACCCCGACGCCCTCCCCGACGCCGACGCGCATCCCCGGGCCCACGCGGACGCCCGGCCCGACGCCGACGCCGGGTCCCAGCCCGACACCGCGCCCCACGGCCACCCCGCGTCCGCGGCCCATCGGCGGTGGCTTTGAGCTGGGCGGCCATGTGGACAGCTTCGCCCGGCCGGATCTGATGCGCTACGCCGGGATGACCTGGGTCAAGCGGCAGGTCCGCTGGTCCCCGGGCCAGGATCCCTCCAGCGTCGCCGGGCTGATCCAGCAGGCCCATGCCTATGGCTTCAAGATCCTCCTGGGCATCGTGGGCCATCCGCAGGAGATGGGCGCGCCCAACCCCGGCTACTTCGACGCCTTCGCCCAGTTCCTCGGTGGAGTCGCCGCCCTGGGGGCGGACGGAATCGAGGTGTGGAACGAGCAGAACATCGATCGGGAGTGGCCCACCGGCCACATCGATCCCGTCAGCTACACGGACATGTTGCGGCGGGCTTACAACGCCATCAAGAGCCGCAACCCTGGCACTCTGGTGATCAGCGGGGCGCCGGCTCCCACCGGGGCGGAAGGAGCCTTCGGCTCCCATCGGGTCTGGAACGACGATCGCTACGTGGCCGGGATGGCGGCGGCCGGCGCGGCGAGCTACGCCGATTGCATCGGCATCCACTACAACGAGGGGATCGTCCCGCCGGACTGGACCAGCGGGGATCCGCGGGACAACTACTACACCCGCTACTTCTGGGGCATGGTGAACACCTACTGGAACGCCTTCGGGGGCGCCCGCAAGCTGTGCTTCACCGAGCTGGGCTACCTCTCCGACGATGGCTATCCGCCGCTGGAGGCCGTGGCCCCGTCCTTCGCCTGGGCGAAGGACGTGACGGTTCAGCAGCAGGCGGAGTGGCTGGCCCGCGCTGCGCAGCTCTCGGCCCAGAGCGGCAAGGTGCGCCTGATGATCATCTGGAACGTGGACTTCAGGAACTACGGGGCGGATCCCATGGCCGGCTACGCCATCATCCGGCCGGATGGCTCCTGCCCGGCCTGCGAGACGCTCCATCAGGTGATGGGGGGCCGGTAGGGCTGTTCATGGGGAAGGCCTCCCCGGTGCGGATGTGCATCCTTCGGATCGCGTGAGCCCGGCTCGACCTGGGCCGGGCTCACGAATTCCATCCCGGCTGAGGAGGTTCGAGACACCCTTGCGCGCTTCCACCCGTCACAGGATCATCGGCCTTGCGGCCTTTCTGGTGGCCCTGGAGATGAGCATCCTGGGCTTCGCCCTCTGGAAGTCCTCCACCCCTCGAGGAGAGAGGGCCTCTCTTTCGTTTCCCTCCCCCTCTCCCACAAGCCCGAGTTCGGTCACGCCTTCGCCGCCCGCGCGCTCCTCCCTCCGCATCGGCGTGCAGGTGCACGGCTACGTAGGGGATCCAAGGGACACCCTGCGTGTGGTCCGCCAGGTGGGTTTCCCCTGGGTCAAGCAACAGGTCCTCTGGTCGATGCACGAGCCGGCGCCCGGGCGTTACGATTGGGGCATCCTGGAGGGCTTCCTCATCGTGGCGGAGCGGGACGGATTGAAGGTGGTTCTCAGCGTGGTGACCGCTCCGGAGTGGAGCCGACAGGAGGGCGGCATCCACGGTCCGCCGGATCGCCCGGAGGACCTGGCCCGTTTCCTGCAGACGCTCATCCGACGCCATCGAGGCCGGATCCACGCCATCGAGGTCTGGAACGAGCAGAACCTGCGTCGGGAGTGGCAAACCTCGCGGGGCCTGCGCCCGGAGGACTACGTGCGGCTGTTGCGGGTCGCCTACACGGCGATCAAGGCGGAGGATCCCCGGATCCTGGTGATCAGCGGGGCCCTCTCGCCCACCGGGATCGACGATGGGGTCAACGCGGTCGACGATTTCCGCTACCTGAAGGGGATGGTGGACGCGGGTTTCCTGTCTTACGCGGACTGCGTGGGAGTTCATCACAACGGCTACAACATCGGGCCGGACGTCCGGGCGGAGGAAGCGCCTTCCCTGCCGGAGGCCCGCACCGCCCGCTTCCGGGGGCCCTTCGACAATCCCCACCACAGCTGGAGCTTCAAGTCCACTTTATGGGGGTATCGGGAGATCATCGGCGGCGCAAAGCCGCTGTGCGTGACGGAGTTCGGCTGGGCCTCCGCGGAGGAATATGGGGTTGTCCCCCCGGGCTTCGAGTTCGCCCTGGACAATTCCCTGGAGGAGCAGGCCCGCTGGATCGTGGAGGCTTACGAGCGCATGCGGGAGTGGGGCTTCATTGAGATGGCGATCCTGTGGAACCTGGACTTCGCCCCCAAGGGGTTCGGGCCGGAGAAGGACGATAATGTCCTCTACAGCATCGTGGACACCCGGGGGGTCCCCCGCCCGGCCTTCAGCGCCCTGCAGGCTTACCTGGCAGCCCTCCGGCCCGAGCCGTGACGCCATCCCGAGAAGCCATTTCAATCCCCCCAAACCCCATCTTTGTCGGAGCGGCTTCCGCCGCGACCCTGCGGGATCGAAGAAGACGGGGGTCGCGGGCGAAAGATCCTCCTTCGGAGATGATCGCCGTTGCCATCTGGGACGCCCGTTCGGGGCTGAAGCCCCTCCTGCCGAAAGATCCATTCCTGCAGGGGCGGCTTCAGCCGCGATCTTGCGGGATCGGGGAGACGGAAGTTCAGGGCGGAAGCTTCTCCTCCTTGCGCCTCCATTCAAGGGCAACCCCTCCTGCTCTCCCCGATCCTTCCCACGGGCGGATCAACGTTCCATCCCACTTTTTGTCCATTTGGGTTAGGAGTGTTAATATGCTCCCAGAGCCTGATGGTTCAAGATGATCCCTGGGGTTAGGATACAAGAGACCCCTTTATCTGAAAGGAGCATCCTCATCATGTCCGAGCAACAGTGGGACGAAATCCCCTCGGATCTGAACTCCCAGCTCCCGATAGGAGCCCCTTCCGACGGATCAACCTCCTCCGTGGATCCTCTGATTGAGCTGAACGCCTGGTTGGGCTTCGCCCGGGCCTGCGCCCATAGCGCTCGGGTCCAGGCCATCCTCCTCACCCTTCAAACCGATCTGCGCCTCCTGCTCGCCCATCGGAAGGACCCCGAGCGTTTCCCAGCCCTTTCAGAGGAGCGAGTCCACTGGCTGGAGGAGACCCGCGAGCAGATGAGGCAGGCACTCCCGCCCGGATTTCAATCCCCGGAGCTCCCCGGTGAGACGGTGAGCGGTTCGATCCTGGACCTGGCCTCCGCCGTCGCCGGGCGGGCGCGGGACCATCAGAGGGTCGAGGGGATGGATGAAACGGAGACAGCCGCTCAGGGTTACCTGGACCGGCTTCCCGGGATGCTGTCGGCCCTGGCGCGGTATGAGGAGTTCCTCGCTGGCGCACCCCCCGCCTGAAGGCCTCTCGCATGCGCCGGAGCCCGGAAGCCGGTTCGCGAGCGACCGCATCGGCGAGCGGGGCGCCTCTCCGCTTCGGGCGCCGCAGGGATCCGCCGTCTCGAACCCCTGAAGACAGGGCTCTGTTTTCGCGAGGGAAAGCCTTCCCCTTCCATCGCTTCTGTCCTCCTGTTTCTTCAAAGCCGGGACCGGCCACGGACTCTTCCCCGAGTAAAATGGATCCCTGGATCCATGCCTTCAAGGAGGAAGCGCCGATGGAACCCCGTCCTCGCATCGCTGTTCTGGGCGGGACCGGCAAGGAGGGCTCGGGGCTGGCCCTCCGCTGGGCCCGCGCGGGCTTCCCGGTGGCCGTCGGCTCCCGGGATCCCGAGCGGGCGCGTCAGGCGGTCGAGCGCCTGCGCGTCCACGTCCCCGACGCCGAGCTCCTCGGCCTCTCGAACGCCGACGCTGCCGCGTGGGGCGAGGTGGTGGTCGTGGCCGTCCCCTACGCCGGGCACGCGGACCTCCTGCGATCCCTCCGGGAGACCCTCCGGGGCAAGCTGCTCATCGACGTGGTGGTCCCTCTGGATCCGGACAACCCCCGGCGGTATGCGCCTCCCCCCGACGGCTCGGCGACCGCGGAAGCCCAGCGCATCCTGGGCGCGGACACGCCGGTGGTGGGCGCCTTCCACAACATCTCCCATCTTCACCTGCACGATCTGGAGGACGCCCCCGACTGCGATGTGCTGGTGGTCGGGGAGGACCGGGCCGCGAAGGCCCGGGTGATCCGGCTGGCGGAGGCGATCGGGTTCACCGCTTACGACGCCGGCCCCCTGCACAACGCGCCCATCGTGGAGGGCCTCACCGCCCTGCTCATCGGCCTGAACATCCATTACAAAACCCGGGGGGCCGGGATTCGGATCACCGGCATCCCCCGCCGATCGGATCCGCAGGCTCCCTGAACCGTCGAAGGAGCGCGCCGTGGAGCCCATCGCCCTGTTCCCCTTAGAAGGTATCCCCCTGGTCCGACCCGGGGATGATCTGGTCGCCCTGCTTGCCGAAGCGCTGGCGCGATGGGGTGGACCCCGAACCGGGGATGTCCTGGTGGTGGCTCAGAAGATCGTCTCCAAGGCGGAGGGCCGCTTCGTCCGTCTCTCGGAGGTGACCCCTTCTCCCCGGGCGCTGGAGCTGGCACAGATCACCGGCAAGGATCCGCGGCTGATCGAGGTGATCCTCTGGGACACCGCGGAGGTGCTGCGGGTGCGCCCGGGCCTGATCATCGTGGAGCACCGGCTGGGCTTCGTCTGCGCCAACGCCGGCGTGGATCGTTCCAACGTGGCTCCCGAGGGGGAGGAGATCGTGCTCCGCCTCCCGGAGGATCCGGATCGATCCGCCCGGCAGATCCGGGAAGGGCTGGCGCGGCGGTTCGGGGTGGAGGTCGGCGTGGTGATCGCGGACAGCCACGGGCGGGCCCACCGCAAAGGCGTGATCGGCGTGGCCATCGGGGTGAGCGGTGTGCCGGCCCTGGAGGACTGGCGGGGCCGCCGGGACCTGTTCGGATACGTGTTGCAACACACAGAGGTGGCCCTGGGGGACCTGCTGGCCTCGGCGGCCACGCTGCTGCTGGGCCAGGCCGCCGAGGGCATCCCCGCGGTGCTGATCCGCGGGCTTTCCTTCCTTCCACGGGAAAGCACCGCGCGGGAGCTGGTCCGGGCGCGCGCTTATGACCTGTTCCGCTGACCAGGAGGTCTGGATGCTGCTCTCCGGGATCCGGGTGCTGGATCTGACCCGTCTGCTGCCGGGGCCCTTCGCCACCCAGTGGCTGGTGGCCATGGGCGCGGAGGTCATCCGGGTGGAGCCTCCGGCCGGGGGGGACTGGCTCCGGGAGATGCCACCGGTGGTGGAGGGCTTCGGGGCCTGGTTCGCCGCCGTCAATCGGGGCAAGAAGAGCGTGGCCCTCCAGCTGAAGCACCCCAAGGGGCGGGAGATCTTCCTCCGCCTCGTCGAATCGGCGGACGTCGTGGTGGAGGGGTTCCGACCGGGGGTGATGGCCCGGCTGGGCCTGGCGCCGGAGACCCTCCTCGAACGCCAGCCCCGTCTGATCTACGCCGCCCTCGCGGGTTACGGGGCTGGCAGCCGCTGGCGGGAGCGGGCCGGTCACGATCTCAACTACCTGGCGCTGGCCGGCTTCCTGGGCCTGAACGGCCCCCGCGAAGGCCCGCTCATCCCTCCCCCGGTGCCGGTGGCGGACCTCGGGGGGGCGATGGCGCTGGTCATCGCCGTGCTGGCCGGGTTGCTGCATCGGGAGCGAACCGGCCAGGGCCTCATCCTGGACGCCTCGATGCTCGAGGTCGTCGTCTCCTGGATGCAACCCTTCTGGCGCGCGCATCAGGCCGGCGTCCGGGCAACCCGCGAGGGGATGCCGCTCAACGGGGCCTTTCCGTGCTATCGGGTTTACCCCACGGCGGATGGAGGGGCGATGGCCCTGGCGGCGCTGGAGCCGGCGTTCTGGCGCGCCTTCTGCGAGGCCGTTGGCCGCCCGGAATGGATCCCCCGCGCCTTCGATCCGGCCCTCATCCCGGAGGTGGCGGCCCTCTTCCGGAGCCGGACCCGCGCGGAGTGGGAAGCGCTGCGGGCGGGGATCGAGGCCTGCTTAGAGCCGGTGCTGGAGCCGGATGAGGCCATCGAAGGGCTGTCGACGATCGCGCCCGCCTTCGCGACAGGCCTTCCTGCGCTGCCGTTCGTTGTGAACGGGGAGCGCCTCTTCGCCGCAGGCCCGCCTCCCCGCCAGGGAGAGCACACCCGGGAGATCCTTCAGCGCCTCGGATACGAAGCGGCGGAGCTGGAGGAGCTGGCCCGTCAGGGGATCGTGGGGATCCCTGAAGACGGCATGGATCAGGGGATCGCTCGCTTCCGCTCCTGAAGCCGGCCCAGGATCTCCTCCGGATGGTGGAAGGGCCCTTCGGCCCCATGGACCTGGGCCGTCACCACCTGCAGGGGCGGGAGATCCTCCGGGTGCTCCTCCACATCCTGAAGGGGATAGAAGTAAGGCAGGGCGTTCTTCAGGCGAGCAACCATGCGCTCGGCGGCGGGGCCGAGCAGATGACGCTCCCCCACGACGACGAACCATCCTTCCCCCAGATGGCCCAGGAAGAACGGGTCGCCGCTTTCGTGGTTCACCCCCGCCAGCACGAGCCCCACGGCCCGGATGGCATCGTCCCGGGCGATGAACCCGTAGCGCTCCCCGAAGGCCTCCAGGCCGTCCAGACCGATCAACACGACGGACCACTCGGCATGCCCCAGCTGCTCCTGAAGATGCTCAAGGATGAGGGGCCGGCCGGGCAGTCCGGTCAGGCCGTCGAAGGCAGGCTCCACCTGGGATCGGCGCAGGATGTTCTGGACCCGGGCCCGCAGCTCCTGCAGGCTGAACGGCTTGGGGATGTAATCGTGGGCTCCCAGCTCCAGACCGGCCAACCGATCCTCGCGCTCCCGCTTCTCGGTGAGGAAGATCACCGGGATCTCCCGAGTTCTCCGGTGGGCCCGCAGCTGACGGAACACCTCAAAGCCATCGATGTCCGGCAGGCGGATGTCCAGCACCACGAGATCGGGGAGGCGCTCCCGGGCCAGGGCGAGGGCCTCCTCTCCCGAGGCGGCGGTCAGGACCTCATAGCCCTGTGCCTGAAAGTAGCTCCCCAGCAGGCCGGCGGTCTCCGGCTCGTCCTCCACGATCAGGAGCGTCGCCACCCGGGCCATTCCCTCCCTCCGGCAAAGCCACAGGCATCCGATTCTTTTCCCATCAACCGATGGGCTCCTTATAGATCGCAAAGGAGCAGGTGGGATCTCCCATGGCGATGCAGGAGATCTCCTCCACGCGGAACTCCTTGCCGCCGCTGACCCAGCGCAGCCCTTCCTGGAGCAGGCCGATGGCCGCATAGCAGACCGGCCGGTCGGTTTTGCGGCCCCAGCACACCGGGCAGCGCTCGATCACGTAAATGAAGCGATCGGCCTCTTCGTAGACGTAGCTCTTCTGATCGCTGAACTGGGTGAAGATGCCGGCCATCGCCGGGAGGCCGATCTTCAGCTTCGCCTGGAGGGGAAGGACACGGAAGGCGAGGTCGCTGACCCCGGCCAGGGCGCCGAAGCCCTGCAGGCCCCGGGCGAAGGAGGCGCGACCGCCCCGCAGGGCCAGCCCTCTGCCTCCTCGAGGCCCATACATCTCCTCCAGGGCCTGGTTGATGGCGGCGAAGTCGGCGAAGTCGAAGCCTCGCTCCAGGTTATCCGGCGGGTAGTTGTCGATCAGATGGGGAAGGCGGGCCAGATGGAGGACGGCGTTCAGCCCGTTCTTCCCCATCACCTCCTCCAGCGCCTCCAGGAAAATGCGGGCGATCTTATTGGGGTAATACAGGCCGCTTTTCTGCTGGCTCAAGGCGTCGCCTCCGTTCCCGAGGGATCGGCAGCGGGTTCAGGAAGCCAGGATGCGGGCCAGGTCCTCCGCGGCCCGCCGCATGTCCAGGAAGAGCAATCCCAGCTTGGCCTGGGGTCTGGCCAGCACGGTCAGCACCGCCTCCTCCCCCACCGCCATCAGCACCACATACCCCCGCTCCCCCCGGATGTAGATCTGATCCAGGGTTCCCCGGCCCAGCTCGCTGGCGATCCGCTCCCCGAGGGAGAGCATCGCCGCCGACATGGCCGAGACCCGGTCCTCCTCCACGTCGGCGGGCAGGGCCGAGGCCATGATCAACCCGTCGATGCTGACCACCGCCGAGGCCTCGATGTCGGGCGTGCTCGCCTGAAGCTCCTTCAACCGCTCGATCATTCGTTCCGTGCGCGTGCGGGCCATACGCGAACCCCTTTCGACAGCATAGCAGGCTCTATCCTAATCGCGATGAGCCCAGGTTGTCAAAGGGGCCTGACCGGAACGCACGGCTTTCCGGCCGGGCGCGATCAGGATCGGAACGCCGCGAGGAGCAACATGGAAAGGCTGACCAGAAGGCAATATAGGGCGAAGGGCATGAGGGAGCGCCGGCGCACCAGCCGCATCAACCCCCAGATGGCCAGGTAGCCGGAGAGGGCCGCGGCGAGGGCGCCCGTCAGGATCGGCCCCAGGGCCTGAGGGGGCAAGCCGATCTCGAAGAGGTCCTTCAAGGCCACCAGGCCCGCCCCCAGGAGGGCGGGGACGCTGAGCAGGAAGCTGAACCGGGCGGCCTCGGATCGTTGCAGGCCCCGGCCGAGGCCGGCGGCGATGGTGGCCCCCGAGCGCGAGATGCCCGGCAACAGGGCCAGGGCCTGGGCCAGGCCGACGGCCAGGGCATCCCCCAGGGTCAACCCCTCCAGATCACGCTCCCGCCGTCCGAAGCGCTCCCCCCACCACAGCAACACGGCGGTCCCCGAAAGCAGGGCCGCGGTCAGCGTCGGCTGCAGGAAGACCGCCTCCACCGGCTTCTTGAGGAGCAACCCGGCGACGACGGCCGGGAGGGTGGCGACGATCACCCAGCCGCCCAGCCGGCCGCCCGGCGTCCCGAAGGGAGAACCGTTCCGCGCGCCCTCCCACCAGCCCCGGAGGATCTCCAGGAGCTCTCGGCGGAAATATGCGAGGACGGGGATCAGGGTGCCCCACTGGACCAGCACGTCGAAGGGGAAGGCGATGTGTTCGTCGATCCTCCAGCCCAGAAGCCACGGCACCAGCACCAGGTGCGCCGAGCTGCTGATCGGCAGATACTCGGTCAGCCCCTGGACGATCCCCAGCACCACCGCCTGAAGCCAGGTCATCGATGCGCCTCCCCATCCCGCAGGATACGACCCTGCGCCTGTCGGATCACCTGTTCATAAGCTGCCAGGGTGCGGGCGGCGGTCTCCGCCCACCGGAACCGGGCGGCCCGGCGGAGGCCGGCCTCGCGCAACCGGGTCCGCAGCTCCTCCCGGGACAGCGCCGCCGCCAGCGCCTCCGCCCAGGCCTCCGGTTGGTCCGGGGGAACCCGGAGGCCGGCCTCCCCCACCACTTCCGGCAGCGAGGAAGTGTCCGCCACCACCACCGGTGTCCCGCACGCCATCGCCTCCAGGGGAGGAAGCCCAAAGCCTTCATACCGCGAGGGGAAGGCGAACACGGCGGCCGCGCTGTAGAGGGCGGGGAGATCCGCATCCGGCACATAGCCCAGCAAGCGCACCTGGCCCTCCAGCCCCAGATCCCGGAGGGCGCGGAAGATGCCTTCGGTCAACCAGCCTGGCCGCCCGGCCACCACTAGGCCCAGCTCCGGCCAGCGCGCGAGCAGGCTCCGGTAAGCGGCGAAGAGGGTGGGAAGATTCTTGCGCGGCTCCAGGGTCCCCACGTAGAGGATGAATCGCTCCGGCAGGCCGTAGCGGGCGCGGATCGCCGCCACCGCCTCCGGAGGCGCGGGGCGGAACCGCTCGTCCACCCCCTCATAGGTCACCACGATCCGTTCCTCAGGGATCCGATACCAGCGGATGGCATCCCGCCGGGTGCACTCAGAGACCGCGAGGATGAGATCCGCCCGGCGCAGGAAGCGAGGCATCATCAAGGTCAGGAACCAGCGGTTGAGGGGCATGTGGGTTTCCGGGTAAAGGCGGAAGATCAGATCATGCAATGTGAAGACCGAAGGGATAGCTCGAAAGGGAGGGAGGAGGTGATCCGTGGCGTGGAAGAGCGCGGCGGGCGCCATGATGGCGTCCATCGGGCGCCGGAAGAAGTGGGCCAGCATCACCTGCAGGCGCCACGGCTTCGCGGGCAGCGGGCTCCGGCGGGCCGGCAGCGCGTCGAGCGGAGAGAAGACATCAGCCCGGCCGGCGTGATGGTAGAAGACCGCCAGGCGGCCCGGCAAAAGGGGGATCAGGGCTTTCACCAGCTCCGCGGCGTAACGTCCCAGCCCGGCCCGGTGGTGGACCGCGGGCGAGACATCGACGACGATGAAGGTCATCCCCCGTTCTCCTCCAGCATCGCCCGGATGCGGGCGATGATCATATCCAGGGCCACCGTGTTGAAGCCCCCCTCCGGGATGATGATGTCGGCGTAGCGCTTGCTGGGCTCCACGAACTCCAGGTGCATCGGGCGCACGGTGGAGAGATACTGCTGGATGACCGACTCCAGGGTCCTCCCCCGCTCGGCCAGGTCCCGCTGCAGGCGCCGGATGAACCGGATGTCGAGGTCGGCGTCCACGTAGATCTTGATGTCGAAGAGATCCCGCAGCGCCTTCTCGACGAAGACCAGGATGCCCTCCACCAGGATCACCGGGCGCGGCTCCACGCGGCGGGTGTGGGGCGTGCGGGTGTAGGTGGTGAAATCGTAGATGGGAACCTCCACCGGGCGCCCGGCGATCAGCTCCTGCAGGTGCCGGATCAGCAGCGCCGTGTCGATGCTGTCCGGGTGGTCGTAATTGATCCGGACCCGCTCCTCCATGGGGAGGTGGCTCTGGTCTTTGTAGTAGCTGTCCTGCTGGATGAGGGCGATCCGCTCCGGGCCGATGCGCCGCACGATGGCCTCGGCCACCGTGGTCTTGCCGGAGCCGGTCCCCCCGGCGATCCCGATCACCACCGGCCGTTTCCGCATCGCCATCCCCGTGAGCAATGGGTCGCGGCGGAAGGCGCTCCTATATGGGCGATTTTTCGTAGGAGGGACTTTAGCCCCGAACCTCCGTCTTTGATGACGCAAAGGTCGCGGCTAAAGCCGCTCCTACAAGAATCGATCTTCCTATAGGAAGTGCTTTCGCCCCGAACCCCGTTCTCCACCTCACCGCAGGTCTATATCCGCTCGGACACCTATGAACGAGAAGGAATCTTTGATGGAGGCATTCCTGGGCCGAAATGAATTTCGGCCTACAAGCGTCACCGCCCCCCTACTCTTCCCCACGGGGGAGGATCTGCTCCAGGGCGGCCTGGAGCTCCCGGGGGAGGGCGCTCCCCCGCCCCTCTTTGCGCAGCCACTCCTTCAGCTTGCGGGCGTGGACCACCGGGACGCTGCTGCCCTCGATGTCGAGACGGGCCTCCGGATGGGTGAAGACGATCACCGGCCGGACGGGGATCTCCTTTCCGTCCAGGCGCCGCGCCAGATAGCGGCGCAACGCCTCCGCCTCCTGCTGCGCCTCTCGGGTGGGGTTCCCCAGCGTGTCCTGGGCCATCCAGCGCAAGAACCACCGCAACAGCCCGATGGGCTGGGACCACCGATCGTTCCGGCAACGGATCTCCCCGCGCTGCCACTTGACGGTGAAGGTCCGCACGCCATCGGGACCCACCAGCACATGGTCGGCGGGCAGCATGTAGTGATACAGGACGTAACGGTCGTCCAGGCCTTTGAGGGCCTGGGTGAGGGCCGCCTCCGGGCGATCCGGCCGCACGAAGCGATGGATGTAATAGATCCCGATTTGAGTGAGGCCGAAGCCGACGAAGAAAGCGATCACCGGGATGAGGGCCAGCTGCGGATAGAGCAAAGAGGTGACCAGTCCGAGGATCAGGATGATGTAGCCGATGGGGAACGCCCAGTTGCCGATCGTCGCCCGACGCCGGATATAGGCTTCGTTGCGCACCACCTTCATCGTGGACGAATCCCTCCCTCAGGGTTGCGGCCGCTCCGCAGCGGATCGCAGCCGCTGGTATTCCTCCGCGCTCAGGAACCGCCCGCCCTCGATGGTCCGCTCCACCACGCGATAGCCGGAGTCCAGGCGGACCTCGGCCCGCATCAGCCGGAAACAGCGATCGTCCATGATCTCCTTCACCAGGATGTAGCCGGTCCCGCTTTCATCCGGGTTGAGGTCGTAACGGCGGTCGGCCCGCACCGCCACCGGCGCGCCGCACCGGGCGCACTGCACATACAGCCAGATGGCGTCCGGGTCCCCGGCCGCCTCGCCGCCCCGCCACAGCTCCCGAATCCGCCGCCAGATCATTCGAAAAACCCCCGCCGGAGTTGCGTCCCGGGGGAATTATACCCGGAGCCCGACCCCCGGGCGCGGCGGATCCGATCTCCTCCGGCCAGGCTCAGGGACCCGGGGGCTCCCACCGGCCCAGGACGAGGGAGACGTTGTGGCCGCCGAAGCCGAAGGCGTTGACCAGGGCATGGCGCACCCGGGCAGCTCGAGCCACGTTGGGAACGTAATCCAGGTCGCACTCGGGATCGGGGGTTTCGTAATTGATGGTGGGGTGGATCACCCCGTGGACCAGGGTGAGGGCGGCGGCGATGGCCCCCAGGGCGCCCGCCGCGCCCATGGTGTGGCCGATCATCGACTTGGTGGCGCTGATCGGGATGCGATAGGCGTGCTCCCCGAAGACCTGCTTGATGGCCGCTGTCTCGATCGGATCGTTGAGCCGCGTGGAGGTCCCGTGGGCGTTGATGTAATCGATGTCCTCGGGGCCCAGGCCGGCGTCCTGCAGGGCCCAGCGCATCGCCCGGGCGGCCCCCGCGCCGTCCGGCTCCGGGGCGGCCACGTGGTGGGCGTCGGCGGCGTTGCCGTAGCCCAGGACCTCGGCGTAGATCCGGGCGCCCCGGGCCCGGGCGTGGGAGAGCCGCTCCAGCACCACGATGCCGGCCCCCTCCGCGTAGACGAAGCCGTCGCGGTGGGCATCGAAGGGGCGGCTGGCCCGCTCGGGCTCCTCGTTGCGGGTGAAGAGGGCGCGCATGGCGGCGAAGCCGGCGATGGCGAAGTCGGTGATCAGGGCCTCCACCCCGCCGCAGATCACCACATCGGCGATCCCCCGGCGGATCCATTCCGCGGCCTCGCCGATGGCCTGAGCCCCGGTGGCGCAGGCGGCGGCCACGGTCGCGATGGGGCCCCTCGCCCCGAAATACACGCTGACGTGGTGGCTGGGCATGTTGGGGATGGAGGCCACCAGGGCGAAGGGGCTCACCCGGGACAGCCCGTGGGTGCGGAAGATCTGGATCTGGCGGTCGGCCACCTCGTAGCCCCCCATCCCGACCCCGATCAGCGTCCCCACCCGCTCCGGATCCGGGAAGCCATCGAAGCCCGCGTCCCGCACCGCCTCCCACGCCGCCACCACGGCGAACTGGGAGCAGCGGGCCATGCGGCGGGCCTCCTTCGGGGAGAGGACGACCGTGGGGTCGAAGCCCTTCACCTCCCCCGCGATGCGGACCGGGAGGCCGGAGGCGTCGAACTGGGTGATGGGGCCGATGCCGGAGCGGCCGGCGATCAGGCCCTCCCAGAACGAACGGACATCCAGGCCGAGGGGGGAAAGGGCCCCCATCCCGGTGATCACCACCCGCCGGTCCTCCGGGCGGACCGCAGACGGGCTTGGGGACACTGCATTCCGATGCCGGTCGCTCATCGGGGGGGATCAGGGCTCATTGGGGTTTTCCCTGAAGCCTTCGGATCTCCCGCTGCAGGAAATCATAACCCACCTGGGCCATCAGATAAGAGGCCATGTAGAGCGCGCGCTCCTTTCCCTCGAAACGCTCCCGAAGCCGGGTCAGATAGCCCTCGATCTCCTCCGGGGAGTGCAAAAGGGACGCATGGCCGTAAAGCCGCACCCGCTCCTCCAGGAGCTCTACCGGCAACTGCATCGCCTGCTCCAGCAAGCGAATGCGCTCGGAGACCAGGTGCTGATCGATCTGATCCCGACAGAACCGCTGGAAGCGGCCGTAGAGATCAGCCAGGGAGAGCGAAACGGCCTGGCCCACGTTCGGATCTAAGGGTTGCAGCAAATTGATCTGGGCGCGCAACAGCACAGGCCCTCCGATGCCGACCGCCACCGCCAGCAGCCACGGATCCCCCGGGAGGAGCTGGAGCCGCCGGGCGAGGGCGTAGAGAGCCAGGACGAAGAGGACGTGCGCGCCGATGAACAACCCGCTCCATCCGCTCCGCAAAGCCCGGCGGATATCGCTCCGGAAGGTCTGCAGGATCTCGCCCAGCGCCCACAGGGCAGCCAGGCCGATGACCGTCAGGTAAGGCCCGGTCTGAAGAACCGTCTCCCATCTGCCCATCCGGACAGCACCCCGTTCAAAGTCCCATGACCGATCAACCCGGGAGGCAGAGGGCCACGCGAACATCTCCGGGCTCCCGGATCTCCCCGTCTGATGCGCTCGAGCCCAGGGGACACGGAGGGCGGAGCCCCCACCGGCCACACGGGCGCCCGGGGCAGCCCAGGCGGATCTGTGGAGATCTCTACGAGAGGCGTCGAAGCTGCTCTCGCCCTCGGGCGGTGAGAGCGACCAGCGGCCCACCCCGGACGTTCCGGAGCTCGATCAGCCCTTCCGCTTCCAGCTCCTCCAGGACCGGGCGGATCTCATCGACGAACGATAGGGTGAGGGCGGCCAGCTCGATGGGCAGGGCCGCTCCCCGGCGCTGCAGGGCCTGCAGGATCTCCCGACGCAAACGGTTGTGCAGGGCAGAGGTCTGGGCGGACATGACATTCCACGCATCCTCGGCGTGGGCAACGCCCGCGGTTGCCCCATGCCTCATTGTAACGAAGGGCGAGGGGCCCGGCAATCCCGATGGCGAGAAAGCAAGACGGGTCTCGGGATCGTGAGAAGCCTCGATACGGGCATGACCCTGCCGGCCCGGCCCGAGCCGGCGGGGAGGCGATCGGATCGGCGGGAGGCGGAGGAACGAAGCGGGGTGTGTCCCAATTTTGTCGGGCCTGGCCGCTTTGTAGGACAACTGCGAGCAGTTGTCCTACAATTCTGGGACACGCCCACGAAGCGGTGAGGTTTGACCGGGGGAAGGGAAGCCCCTACAATCGAATCCAAAGGAAAGCCCCGGACGGGGAGGCTCGCATGCCCCGCGACCACCTCCGCCTGACGGCGGACGTCCTGCTCGATGTCTGGAAGGAGCTGGGCCCTCTGGTCGGGATCGCGCCCCTCCCCGGCACCCCCCCTCATCCGCCACGCCCTCGATGCCCTGGAGAGCCTCCGCAAGTCCCAGGACGCCCGCCGGCGCCTGGAGGAGCTTCTCCAGCAAGCAGAGGAGGACTTCCTTCAGGAGGCCCGGAGAGAGGGCCTGGAGCCTGTGGCCCAGTGGGTCACCTCCTTACCTCTCCAGAACCTCCCCACCTTCCGCCAAGCGCTGAAAGACCTGCGGACGCACTGGGACGAAGAATCTCTAACAGACCGGCTGGCCGGAGAGTTTGCTCGGATTCCCGCTATCCGAGAGGCGCAAAAGGCTCGCGCCCTCGCCCTCTACATGACCTGCCTGCGCAAACGGCTACTGGCCGACGATGACTTCCGCCAGGTGGTGGTTTCTCTAAGCATCCTGCGCACGGAGGAAGGGGTAGAGCGCCTCCTGGAGGGAGTAGACGCCCTCTACAGAGCCCTCAACCGCCTCATCGGCCTGCCCGAAGACCTGGTCGCCTGGCCGGTCGAAACCCTCGATGCCGCCGCCATTCGCGAGCTCCGCGCCGACCTCCTGCTCCCCCGCTACCGCCTGGTCCCCTACACCGGCAAGGCCTTCCGGCAAACCCTGGAGGACCTCCTGGCCTGGGCCCGGGGGCTGGAAGCGGCCCGGCCGCCGGTGGGGCTGCGCATTTACATCGGCCCCGGCGGCGCCGGCAAAACCCGCCTGCTCATCGAGGCCGGCGAGGCTCTCCGCCGGGAAGGCTGGTGGACGGGCTTCCTGCGGGCCGGACGCCTGACCCCCGCCAACGCCCGCCTCCTGACCGCCGACGCCCGCCCCACCCTGCTCATCGCCGACTACATCGCCAACCGTCCCGATGAGGCACGAACCCTGCTGCGCGAGGCCGCCCGCGCCTGCCGGGAGCGAACCGCCCCCCTGGCCCTCGTCCTCCTGGAGCGCGCCTTCCCCGAATGGCTGCAAAAGGACCTTCAGGACTACACCGACCCCGAATACGTGGGCTGGCCGGCCTTCCTCGGCCTCCCCACGGTGGAGAAGGCGCCCCGGGCGCTGCCCGCCCTGGACCCGGAGGACCGTCGGGCGCTCTTTTGGGAGGCCCGGGCGCGGTTCGCGGCCCTCCTGCAAGCCGACGGCCGCTCCCTCCCCGATTACGACGAGCTGCTGGAGTCCCCCCTCCACGTCCTCCTGCTGGCCCTGCTGACGGCGGCGGGGGAGCGGGTGGACCGCCCCGCCGACCCGGAGCGAGTGCTGGAGTGCACCTGGAGCCGGGAGCGGGCGGCCTGGGAGCGGCATCTGGATGAGCTGCTGCGGGGCCAGCCGGAGCCGCGGCGGCGCCGCGCCCTGGAGGCCGTGGAAGACCTGAGCGTCCTGGCCACCTTAGGCCGGGCCTTCCCGGACGCTGAGGCGGCGGCGGCCTTCCTACAGGCCCGCTTCCAGCCCATCCCGGGCCTCGACTGGAACGAACTGGCCGAGCGCCTCCCGGCGCTGTTCCCCCGGGCGGAGGGAAGCCGGGTCCCTCCCATCGTCCCCGGCCCCCTGGCCGACTTCGTCCTGATGCGGCGGCTGACGGAGCGCCCGGAGCTGGTCCCGATGGCCCTGCCCGCGCCCGAGGAGGCCGGGGCGGGGCCGGAGGAGGCCGTCGGCGCGGCCCGGCAGGCCCTGGAGGCGCTGGCCCACCTGTGGGGGCGGGCGAAGGAGGAGGGAGAGCGGAGGCGGGTGGAGGGCTGGATGCGGACCGCCGCCGGGCGCCTGGCCGAGTGGCCTCCCGCGGCATGGCGGGCGCTGGATGCGGCGCTGCCGGCCCCCGACCGCACCCTGGCCCTGCGGCCCTTCCTGGCCGATCTCTACCGGGCCCGGCTGGCGCGGACGCCGCGGGAAGAGCCGGAAGAGCGGGCGCGGGTTTTGAATATGCTGGGCACCGCCCTTTCCGCCTTGGGCCGGCGGGAGGAGGCCCTGCAAGCCACGCAGGAGGCAGTGGACCTCTACCGCCGCCTGGCCGCCCAGCACCCCGACGCCTTCTTCCCATACCTGGCCGCCAGCCTCGCCAACCTGGGCGCGATGCTTTCCGCCTTGGGCCGGCGGGCGGAGGCCCTGCAAGCCACGCAGGAGGCAGTGGACCTCTACCGCCGGCTGGCCGCCCAGCACCCCGACGCCTTCCGCCCATACCTGGCCAGCAGCCTCAACAACCTGGGCAATGTGCTTTCCGAATTGGGCCGGCGGGCGGAGGCCCTGCAAGCCACGCAGGAGGCAGTGGACCTCTACCGCCGCCTGGCCGCCCGGCACCCCGACGCCTTCCTCCCATACCTGGCCGGCAGCCTCAACAACCTGGGCAACCGGCTTTCCGCCTTGGGCCGGCGGGAGGAGGCCCTGCAAGCCACGCAGGAGGCAGTGGACCTCTACCGCCGCCTGGCCGCCCAGCACCCCGACGCCTTCCTCCCATACCTGGCCATAAGCCTCAACAACCTGGGCAGTATGCTTTCCGAAATGGGCCGCCGGGCGGAGGCCCTGCAAGCCACGCAGGAGGCGGTGGACCTCTACCGCCGCCTGGCCGCCCAGCACCCCGACGCCTTCCTCCCATACCTGGCCATAAGCCTCAACAACCTGGGCAGTATGCTTTCCCAAATGGGCCGCCGGGCGGAGGCCCTGCAAGCCACGCAGGAGGCGGTGGACCTCTACCGCCGCCTGGCCGCCCAGCACCCCGACGCCTTCCTCCCATACC
>CACRXA010000013.1_pt1 | contig 64249 bp, 56 predicted proteins | sample 5377051 | NCBI WGS metagenome assembly CACRXA01 (sample SAMEA6061847, study PRJEB28556) | metagenome | reverse complement strand
CTCCGAGATAGGATAGGGGCAACGGCCCGTAGTGGCTCGGCTTAGACCGCAGGGCGCAGCGGGAGGGGAGAGGCTGGCCTCTGCCCCTCCCCGATCGTTCAAGGATATGAGCCAACCGTTTTTGTTTTTTCGTAGGAGCGGCTTTAGCCGCGACCCTTTGCGTCATCGAGAACCAGCGGTTCGGAATTTTCGGAGCGACTTTCGCCGCAACCGTTGCGCCATCGAAGGCCGAGGTTCGGGATGGAAGCCCCCCTGCCAGAAGCGACCGGCGACGTCACAAAGGGTAACGGAGGGTGTGTCCCGATTTTATCGGGCCTGGCCGCTTTGTAGGACAACTGCGAGCAGTTGTCCTACGATTTTGGGACACACCCGTAACGGAGCCCCGTGGGTTCCCTTGCCGGATCCGTGCTAAAATTGGGGAAAGGGACGGAAAGGCGGTGGCGGCATGGTAGGGGTGCAGAACCCGACCACCCTGGAGTTCCTGCTGGAACAGATCCGCGATCCCCTCAGCCCTTCGGACCGTGCGCTGATCGAGCGCGCCTATGCGCTGGCGGAGCGGGCCCACAGCTGCCAGACCCGCGCCTCCGGGGAACCCTATCTTTACCATTGCCTGGCGGTGGCAGGCATCCTGGCCGAGCTGCGGATGGACCCCCCGGTGATCGCGGCCGCCCTGCTGCACGATGTGGTGGAAGACACCGGGGTGACCCTGGAGGAGATTCGCCGCGAGTTCGGGGAGGAGGTCGCCCGCCTGGTCGATGGGGTCACCAAGCTGAAATACATCGACCGGCTGCGGGCCCAGCCGGAGGACGGGGAGGCCCGGCGCACGACGCGGGACGAGCAGAGCGCGGAGAACATCCGCAAGATCTTCTTCGCCATGGTCGAGGACCCCCGCGTGGTGCTGATCAAGCTGGCCGACCGCCTGCACAACATGCGCACCCTGGTAGCCTTGCCCCCGGAGAAGCAGAAGCGCATCGCCCGGGAGACCCTGGAGATCTATGCTCCCCTGGCCAACCGCCTGGGCATCTGGCAGCTGAAGTGGGAGCTGGAGGACCTGGCCTTCCGCTACCTGGAGCCGGAGAAATACCGGGAGATCGCCCGGGCCATCGATGAGCGCCGGGCAGAGCGGGAGCGCCACATCCAGCAGATCGTGGAGCGCATCAAGGCCCGCCTCGCCGAGGAGGGCATCCAGGCGGAGGTCACCGGCCGGGCCAAACACATCTACAGCATCTACCGCAAGATGCTCCGCAAGGGCGTCTCCTTCGATCAGGTCTATGACGTGCGGGCCGTGCGCATCATCGTGAACACCGTCCCGGAGTGCTATCAGGTCCTCGGCATCATCCACTCCATGTGGCGCCCCATCCCCAAGGAGTTCGATGATTACATCGCCAACCCCAAAGACAACTCCTACCGCAGCCTGCACACGGCGGTGATGCTGGAGGACGGCAAGACCCTCGAGGTGCAGATCCGCACCTGGGAGATGCACTGGGAGGCGGAATACGGCATCGCCGCCCACTGGCTCTACAAAGAGCAGGTCTCCAAACGGGACCTGGCCTTCGAGAAGAAGGTGGCATGGCTCCGCTCCCTCCTGGAGTGGCGGAACGAGGTCACCTCGGCGAAGGAGTTCGTCGAATCCCTTAAGACCGACGTCTTCGAGGATCGCATTTACGTCTTCACCCCGAAGGGGGACGTCATCGACCTGCCCCGGGGGAGCACGCCCATCGACTTCGCCTATCACATCCACACCGAGCTGGGGCACCGCTGCCGCGGCGCCCGGGTGAACGGCCGGTGGGTCCCCCTCAATTACGTCCTCCAGATGGGCGATCAGGTGGAGATCATCCCGGCCAAGCAGGGCGGCCCCAGCCGCGACTGGCTGGATCCGGCCAAGGGCTACGTGAAGACCTCGCGGGCCCGTCAGAAGATCCGCCAGTGGTTCAAACAGCAGGGCCGGGCGGAGAACATCGTTCACGGGCGGGAGATCCTGGCCCAGGAGATCCGGCGTCTGGGGGTGCCCTTCTCGGTGGATGAGGCGGCGCGCCGGCTTTACGCCGAGTTCGGCTACAAGGAGCCGGAGGACCTGCTGGCGGCCATCGGTTGGGGCGACGTCTCCCCGGAGCAGCTGGCCCCGCGCCTGATCCGGATGGAGGAGGAACGGCGTCGGGAGGAGCAGCGGGCCGCCCCGGAGCCCCAGGCTCCCTCGGAGCGTTACGACGCCTCCCGCCCAGTGCTGGTGGAGAACAACCCCCAGGGTCTTCTGATGCAGCTGGCCCGCTGTTGCAACCCGGTGCCCGGGGATGAGGTGATCGGCTACATCACCCGCAACCGCGGCATCACCATCCACCGCCGCAGCTGCCCCAACATCCTGAACGTGCGCACGCCGGAGCGTTTGATCGAGGTGCAGTTCCCCGCCGGGGAGAAGGGCTACCCGGTGGAGGTGGAGATCATCGCCATCGACCGCGTCGGCCTGCTCCACGAGATCAGCGGCGTCCTGAAGGACGAGCAGATCAACATCGCTCGCATCAGCGTGGACACCCGCAACGGCTTCGCGGTCTTCCAGGCCACCCTGGAGGTCCGCTCGGCGGCCCAGCTGCATCGCGCCCTGGCGCGGATCGAACAGATCCCCAACGTCCGCGAGGCCCACCGCCGACGGTGAGGGGGAACACCTTCCCGGAGAGGTGGTCCAAAATCGTGGTATAATTGGTTGTGGAACGCGCCCCCGTCGTCTAGTGGCCTAGGACGCCGCCCTTTCAAGGCGGAGGTCAGGGGTTCGAATCCCCTCGGGGGCACCTGGCCCCGCATTCCCTCACCGGGGATGCGGGGATTTATGTCCCGGCGGAACGGCTTGATCCCGGATCCCCGAGGCAGAGCCCGGAGCACTGATTCCAATGTTCCCGAAACGGATCCGCTCCATGCGCCGGCGGCGCCCGCGGCCTCCGATCGCCGGGATCGCCCTCCCGGGCGGGCTGATCGTGCTCATCCTCCTAAGCGTCCAGCAGACCCTGGCCCTGCCCTCCTGGGGAAGGCCCCTTCAGACCTCTCCAACCCCCACCGGGACCCCGACCCCGGAGCACGTCCCCTCCTCGACGCCGACCCTCCCTCCGCCGACTGCAACGCCCCTTCCCACCCGGATTCCAACCCCGACCGGGACGCCGACCCCCTATCCGTTTTTCCAGGAGCCGCTGCCGCCTTCCGACGGGACCCCACGCGCCCTTCGGGTTCCCATCCTGATGTATCACTACATCTCCGACCCGCCTCCGGAGGCGGACCGCCTGCGCATGGATCTCTCCGTTCGGCCTTCTCAATTCGAAGCGCATCTGCAATATCTGCGTCAGGCCGGTTACGAGACGGTTTCCCTGAGCGACCTCATCTTCCATCTGACCCAGGGGAAGCCCCTGCCGCCGCGCCCCGTCGTGCTGACCTTCGATGACGGCTACCGGGATGCCTATGAGGAAGCCTTCCCTTTGCTGCAACGCTACGGCTTCCGAGGCACCTTCTTCGTGCTCACAGGGCGCGCCGATGAAGGGGATCCGCGCTATCTCTCCTGGGAGCAGATCCGCCGGATGAGCGAGGCCGGGATGGAGATCCAGCTCCATGGCCGGGAGCACATCCCGCTCAACGGGCGGGATGAGGCCTTCCTGTTCTATCACATCATCGGCGGCAAGCAATCCATCGAAGCCCACACCGGCCGGCCGGTGCGCTTCTTCGCCTATCCGTCCTCCGTTTACGATGAGACGTTGATCCGGTTCCTGGAGGGCTATCGGTTCTGGGGAGCGGTGACCACCGCCTACGGGGCCGATGAGCGTCTGGAGAACCGCTTCCTGTGGCCGCGGATCCGCATACGGGGCACCGACGACGTGCAACGGCTGGCCGAGAAGCTCCGCCAAATCCCCCGCCCATGAGGGGGGTCTCCATGGCCTTAGAGCGCCTGCAGAAGATCCTGGCACGGGCCGGCCTGGGCTCCCGCAGGGAATGCGAGGAGATGATCCGACAGGGACGGGTGACCGTGAACGGGGTCCCCGCCCACCTGGGGATGCGCGCCGATCCGGAACGGGATGACATCCGGGTGGACGGACGGCCGGTGAAGATCCCGCCTCTGATGGGATTCGTCCTCTACAAGCCGCGAGGGGTGCTCTCGGATCCCATGCCGGGCTCCTCTTCACCCACCGTCTATGATCTGGTTCCCCCGGTGAGGCCCCTTTATGTGGTGGGGCGGCTGGACGCGCGCAGTGAAGGGCTTATCCTCCTGATCAACGATGGGGAGCTTGCCCATCGCCTGACGCACCCGCGCAATGAGCATCCCAAAGTTTACCACGTGCTCGTGGAAGGACGACCGGAGGTGGAAACCCTGGAGCGCTGGCGGCGCGGGATCTTCCTGGACGGCCGACGGACCCGGCCGGCGAAGGTGCGGGTGATCCGTTATGAGGGGGCGCACACCTGGCTGGAGGTGGAGATGCGGGAGGGGAAGAAACGCCAGATCCGGCGCATCGCCGCCCGCCTGGGCCATCCGGTGCGCCGCCTCATCCGCATCCGCATCGGGCCGGTGACCCTGGGGCGGCTGAAGCCCGGCCAGTGGCGTCCGCTCACCGAACAGGAGCTTCGACAGCTCCGATCTCTGAAGGCCGAGAAATCCCCTCGTTCCCGCCCGCGCCGGGCAGGGCAGCGGTCTGCGGCCCAAAAGGGATAAGCCCCTGCATCGAAGAGCTCAGGCCCGCTTCCTTCCTCGGGAGGCCAGCCACCGGGCCAGGGACGCCGGGCTTTCGGCGGAGGGCTTTCCCAGAAGCAAGCCCTCTACGCTCACATCCTCATCCAGATCCGGCCAGTGGATGCCATAGCCGGCCCCGGCGATCTCAAACCTCTGCCGCTCCTCCGGCGTCCCATGAACCAGGCGTGGATACCTGCTCAGAGGCACCATGAGGGTGCGGCCGTCCTCCAGATCCACAATCAGGAGCTCATCCGTGACCCGGAGATCGAGAACCTTCGGCTTCATAGAGGGGATCACCAGGGGGCATCACACAGGCGGGAATTCGAGGCTGGGGACATCTCAGGCCGCGTCCCCAGCCTCAGGATTTCCCCGACAGGCGAGAGAAGTAGCCACGAAGCGGTCCGGTATAGGGTCGTTCCGCTCCTCTCTTCACTTCTTTTGGGCCTTCTGCTCCTTCGGACGCTTGGCGCCGTATTTGGATCGGCCCTGGCGCCGCTTCTCCACTCCCGCTGCGTCCAGGGCGCCGCGGATGATGTGGTAGCGCACCCCGGGCAGGTCCTTCACACGGCCGCCTCGCACCAGGACCACCGAGTGCTCCTGCAGGTTGTGGCCCTCGCCCGGGATATACGCCGTGACCTCCACGCCGCTGGTCAGGCGCACCCGGGCGATCTTCCGCAGGGCCGAGTTGGGCTTCTTGGGGGTCATGGTGCGCACCACCACGCACACCCCCCGCCGCTGGGGCGCCCCTTTGGGGTCCCAGTAGCGCTCCCCGGTGAGGGAGTTATACACCCAGTGGAGCGCCGGCGACTTGCTTTTCCGAACCTTAGGCTTTCGCCCCTTGCGCACCAGCTGATTGAATGTCGGCATGCTCCCGGATCCCCCTTGTGTTTCCGATCGGATCTCGAGCCGAACAGACGCAGGTTATTTTACACAGCCGATAGCGGGCTGTCAATGCGAACGGGTTCGAACCGCCCCGGCCGGGGGGCGAGCCAGGAGCAGGCTTCCCAGGAAGAGCAGGCCGGCGAGGCCGTAGACCACATCATAGCCCATCAGCCCTCCGGTGCTCCGGTTGATGGCGTCGATGGCCGGGCCGCTCAAGCGGGCGATGGCGCTGCCGAGGGCAGTGGCCATGTTCCCCAGCCCGAGGTAGCGCGCGGATTCCTCGGGGGGAACGATGCGGGTGATCCAGGTCCAGCTGGCGGCCACGAACAGCGCGACCCCGATCCCGATCACCAGGGAGGCCGCCACCAGGGCGGGCAGCTCCGGCCGCCCGACCAGTCGGGAGACCGCCAGGAACCCGAAGGTGCCCAGGCCTGCCAGGACCCCTGCCCCGCGCAACAGCGGCCGCGTCCCCCAGCGGTCCGCCAAGGCCCCCGCCGGCACCATCAGGAGCAGGATCATCGCCCCCAGGATGGCCGAGAGGGTCCCGTTCAGGGATTGGGCCTGCTCCATCGTTAGACCCATGGTGTCGCGGAGGAAAAAGATCAGGAAGGTGCGCAGCGTCAGCAGCGCCCACCAGAAGACCAGGCGATGGGCCAGCCAGAAGGCGAAAGTGGGCGCCCGGCTCCAGTCCACCTGATAGATCCAGGTGGGGCGACGGGAGGGCGGCTCCGCCAGGGCCTGGGAGGGCACTGCGGCGGCCGTGATCAGGCCCACCGCCAGATAAACCCCCAGCAGCACCGGATACGGCCCCCAGATCTGGCCGCGCCCCAGGAAATATCCGGCGACCAGGGGGCCGATCACCACCGCTGGGATCTCCATGAACCCCTTGATCCCGGAGGCCCGCCCTCGCCGATCCTCGGGCACGTGATCGGGGATCAACCCCTGATAGGCCGCCTGCACCATGTTCGAGAACGTCTGCACCAGCAGCAGGGCCAGGATCAGCATGGGCACCGAGGGGGCGGCCACCAGGAGGGCGAGGGCCAGGGCAAGGAGCAGGCTTCCCAGCCAGAGGAAAGGCTTCCGGCGGCCCCAGGGGCTCCGGAGCTGATCGCTCCAGGCACCGAAGATCGGCTGGACCAGCGCGGCCCACACCAGGCCGATGAAGGCGACGCTCCCCAGCAACGTGTTCTGCCAGCCCGGGCCGGCCAGCTGGCTGGCCTTCTGGCTCAGCCACGGCGGGTCCACGATGTTCGAAGTCATGGTCAGGGCGAGCCCATAGAGGCTCAGGGCGATCCACTGTGGCCACGTCGTCGCGGCACCGCGCGGGGTGGCCATCATCGAGGCCTCCAGAGATCCCGAAGGTGTTGCTCCGACCGCCACACAGGGCGGGAAGCTGCGCACCTCCATTTTACGGCTTCCCGCCCCAGGCGGAGATATGCCCACGAGCGGATCGCCGGGAGGAGCGCGGCTCATCCATCGCCGGGGGACCCGTCTTATCATGAGCGCGGCAGGCCGGGATCACGGCTGTGAGACCAATCGAGGAACGGAACCGCATCCATGAAGGACCTCACCCTGGTGATGATGGTGGGCCCTTTGGGAGCTCATCCCCTCGAGCGCACCATGGGGTTCCTCCTGCGGATGGCTGCGCGGGAGACCCTCAGCCGGATCATGGGCACCGGTCGGGTGACCCGGGCCGTCCTGGCGGCCCCGGATCTGGAGGGCCTGGAGTCCCTGGGCCACGCGCCCTTCCCCCTCGAGATCGATCTGGATCCCGCCTCGCAACCCTTTGATTTCGGCTCCCGCCTGGCGGATTTGATCGCGCGTTACCGGATCTCGCGCCTTCTGTATGTCGGCGCAGGTGCTTCCCCGCTCATGACATCCGAAGACTGGGACGCGGCCCTGGAGGCTTTCCAGGAGATGGAGGAGGGGCTGCTGACCAACAACCTGCACTCCAGCGACTGGATCGCCCTGGCCCCCGCGGAGGCCGTTCGGGCGCGTCCCCACCGGCTCCCCACCGACAACGCCATGGCCTGGGTCCTTCACCGGGAAGGGGGGCTCCCGGCGCGCGCCTGGCCGCGCTCCACCGCCTCCCTCCTGGACCTGGATACGCCGGTGGATGCGTTGATCGTCGCCCGTCATCCTCTGGCCCCGCCCGCCCTGCGCGCGGCGGTGGTGGAAACCGGATGGGACGACCGCCGGGTCGCGCGGATAGAGACCCTGCTGCGGACGCCGGGGAGCCGCCTGATCCTGGCCGGCCGGGTTCCCTCCTGGGCCTGGGCGGCCCTGGAACGCCATGCCCAGGTCTGGACGCGGGTGTTCAGCGAGGAGCGCGGCATGCAGGCCAGCGCCCGGATGCAGCGCGGGGAGGTCCGCTCCCTGGTGTATGCCTACCTGCAGGCCGTCGGGCCCCGCGCGTTCTTCCAGACCTTAGGGGAGCTGGCGGATGGAGCCCTCCTGGACATCCGGGTCTGGATGGCCGCGGCCGGGCGCTGGCCGGAACCCGTCGATCGCTATGCGGCCGATCTGTTCGCGTGGGAAACCATCCGCGATCCGCTCCTGCGGGAGTGGGTGGAGGCAGCCGCCGGGGCGCCCCTCCCCGTGTTGCTGGGCGGCCACACCCTGGTCTCCGCCGGCCTGGTGGCGCTGCTGGAAAGCGCCCTGGGGATCCCCCGCCTTCCCTTGTAATCGGGTGTCGTGTCGCTGTGCTCCCCGGTGGGCTGATCCGAAGTAAAATGTGGGGCGACCTGTGGAGCCGGAGGGGGCGATGGGCCGCTGGGGCTGGCGGATGGGGGGAGCGCTGATCCTCCTTATGGGATTAGGGGCGCTGTGGGAAGGGCTCCACCTGCTTCCCCCGCGGTATGTCGCCCGCCTGGTCCCGGAGCCCCTTCAGGCCTGGATCTGGCCCGCCCATCCCGCCGCCGTCCCCACTCCCTCGACGCCGGTGCCCCCGGAGCGACTGGCTGTTCTCCTGACGCCCCTCACGCCTGCGCTGCGACCCTCCCCAGGCCCCACCCCTTCCCGGACCCCGGTCCCCTCTCCTTCTCCTCGTCCATCGCCCTCGCCCACTCCTCGCCCCTTGCCGACGCCGACGGTGACCCCGCCGGTTTTCCCCGGGCCCACCCAGGCCGCGCGCAACACCCCGGCAGCCCTGAACGAGGCCGACGTCCTGCTGTATGGCGTGCGCCACACGTTCCAGACCTGGAACAATTGCGGCCCGGCCACCTTGGCCATGGCGTTGAGTTTCTACGGCTGGCGGGGCACTCAGAAAGAGGCCGCTGCCGTCCTCAAGCCGGACCCCGAGGACAAGAACGTTTCCCCCGAGGAGATGGCGGCCTTCGTCCGGAGCCTGGGGCTGGGGGCCCGGGTGCGGGTGAACGGAACCCTCCCCCTCTTGCAGCAGCTGCTCCGAAACGGGTTCCCGGTGATCATCGAGACCGGCTTCGAGCCGGACCCCCGGCAGGGGTGGATGGGGCACTACCGCCTGCTCATCGGGTTCAGCGAGCGGCGGGGCCAGTTCATCGTGATGGATTCTTACATGGGGCCGAACCAGGGGATCCCTTACGCCGAGGTGGACCGCTACTGGCGCCACTTCCAGCGCGCTTATATCGTGATCTATCGTCCGGAGGATGAGGAGCGGGTGCGGGCGCTGATCGGGCCGGTCTGGGACGACGATGGACGGATGTGGGCGGAAGCCCTCGCCCGGGCCCAGGAGGAGCTCGTCGCCGATCCCCGGGACGCCTTCGCCTGGTTCAACGCCGGCGCGGCGTTCCTCCATCTGGGGCGGGCGGAGGAGGCGGCGACGGCCTTCGATCAGGCCCGGACCCTGGGGCTGCCCTGGCGGATCCTCTGGTATCGCTTTGAGCCCTTTGAGGCCTACCTGGCCGTCGGCCGCTACGCCGACGTGATCGCCCTGGCCGACGCCAACCTCCGGGTCACGCCCTATGTGGAAGAGTGGTATGACTACAAAGGGCAGGCTCTGCTGGCCTTGGGGGATCGGGAAGGCGCCCGCGCCATGTTCCAACGGGCACTACAGTTCAACCCGAACTTCCAGGCCGCTCGGGAGCATCTAACGGCCCTCACCCCATGAGCCTTCCTCATTCACCGGAGCGGCGGAGCCTCGCCCCGCAGCCACTGCCCCAGCCCGATCAGCCATCCTCCCACCCGGAACGCAAGCCCCTCATCCGGATTCCCCTGCTCCGCCAGCCGACACAACCGCTCCCGCTCCCCCGCCACCCGATGCTCCTGCCCATACCAGTGCACCCAGTCCTGGGCATCCAGAAACATCCGTTGTTCCCCCGTTATCCGACATTTTGCACGAAAATTCGTTTAAAGCTTCAGCAATTTAATCATCTCACAAATTTTATTTGCTGTCAAAAAGGGAGGGCCTGCTTCCTTCAGGCCCTCCCTTCCGGGCGGGGGCGGCTGGCTAAAACGTTCCCTTTAGCGTCTCCAGGCGCTCGATGAAGGCGGCTGGGGCGAAGAGCCAGGCGTGGTAAGCGGGGTCGTAGTAGCGCCCCCGGAAGGGATGCGGGTTGCGGACCACCCGGGGGTCCAGCCCCTTTGAGCAGACGATGAAGCTCCACCAGTTGCAGGGGTAGGTGGAATAGGGCATGGGGATGGTCTCCACGTATCGGAACAGCCGGCTCAGCGCGCCCCGCACCGTCGGCGCCTCGTAGCCCAGGTAGCCTTCCCGGAACAGGGATTCCGAAAGATGGAGGGCCAGCATCCCTTCATCGGTGAGGTGTTCCGCGCACAGCCGGAAGAAGACGGGATCGAAGAGGCTGCGGGCCAGCTCCGCCAGAGGATCGTTGGAGTCCAGAAGGATGACATCATAGGATCCGGCCTGCTCCTCGAGGAACGAGCGGCCGTTGCCGATGATCAAGCGGACCCGGGGATCGTCGAAAGAGGAGGCGAACTCGGGCATATGCTGCCGGCACAGCTCCACCACCCGGCCGTCGACCTCCACCACCGTCACCTCCTCCACCGTCGGATAGCGCAGGGCCTCCCGGGCCACCCCGCCGTCCCCGCCCCCGATGACCAGCACGCGGCGGGGGTTGGGATGGGCCATCATCGCCGGGTGGACCAGGGACTCGTGGTAGAAAAACTCGTCCCGCTGGGTGAACTGGATCACGCCGTCCAGGACCAGGGCCTTGCCCCAGTTCTCCAGCTCCAGGATGGCGATCTCCTGCAGCGGGCTGCGCTCGTGGGCCAGGACCCGGCGGACCTGGTAGACGGCGGTGATGGTGCTCTCCTCGGCGAAGGTCAAGGTCATGCCCTCGAAGGGCTCCTCTGCCAGCGCTCCCTGAGCCATCGGTCCTCCTCTGGATGAAAGGGATAAGCGGTTACGGCCCGCCCGAAAAAGCGAAAAGCCTTCCGCGATGGGGACATCGCAGAAGGCTTTCGGGCAGGCAGTGAGGCGGGTGGGACTCGAACCCACAACCGTCGGCTTAAAAGGCCGCTGCTCTGCCGGTTGAGCTACCGCCCCATCCATGCCCAATTCTAACCTTCTCCAGAGGGCCTGTCAAACCCGATGCCCTCCCCGCCCTCAGAAAGCCGGATGCGGACGGAGGCCGCGTGGCCGTGGAGCCCCTCCACCTCCGCCAGGGTGGTGATCACCGGGGCCAGGCGGCGCAGCCCTTCCTCCGTGAGGGCCTCCACCTCGATCCGCCGGATGAAGGTGTCCACCGAAACCGAGGAGGCCGCCCGGGCCCAGCCCCCCGTCGGCAGGGTGTTGTTGGTCCCGGTGGCGTAATCCCCCGCCGCCACCGCCGACCACGGCCCCAGGAAGACCGACCCGGCGTGGCGGATGCGGGGGAGGACGGCCCAGGGATCGCGGGTGTAGATCGCGAGATGCTCCGGCGCGTAGGCGTTGCACACCGCGATGGCCGTCTCCAGGTCCGCGGTGACGATCAGCCCGCCGTAGGTCTCCAGGGCCTGGCGGGCGATGGGCCAGCGGGGCAGCGCCGGGCCCTGACGCTCGATCTCCCGACGCACCGCCCGGGCCAGCTCCTCGACAGGGGTGACCAGGAGACACGAGGTCTGGGGATCGTGCTCCGCCTGAGCCAGGAGCTCCGCCGCCACCCAATCCGGGCGGGCGGTCTCATCGGCCAGCACCACCACCTCCGTCGGGCCCGCCAGCATGTCGATGGCCGTCTCCCCCATCACCAGCATCTTGGCCGCCAGAACGTAAATGTTGCCGGGGCCGACGATCTTATCCACCCGCGGGATGGTCTCAGTGCCGTAGGCCATCGCCGCGATGGCGGCCACCCCACCCACCAGGAAGAAATCCGTGACCCCGGCCGCGTCCGCAGCCGCCAGCACGGCCGGATGACGCCCGGCCGGCGGGGTGCAGGCCACGATGCGGGGGACGCCCGCGACGGCGGCGGGGATCCCCAGGGCGTGGACGATGGTGGGATACACGGCGCGACCGCCCGGGATGTAAAGCCCGGCGGAATCGAGGGGCCGGATGATCTGACCGGCCAGCACCCCGGGGGCCATCTCCATCAGCCAGATCGGCCGCTCCCGCTGCGCCTCATGAAAGCGACGGACGGCCTCGGCCTCCCGGCGCAGCGCCTCCCGAACCTCCGGGGAGAGCTCCTCCCAGGCCGCGGCCATGGCCTCCCGGCTCACCCGCCAATGCGACGGCGGCCGATCCACCCCATCGAAGCGACGCATGTAGTCCTGCACCGCCGCGTCGCCCCGTCGGCGCACGTCCTCCAGGATGGCCTTCACTTCGGGGAGCACTTCCGTGAGATCCGCCCGGGCCCGCAGCAACAGGCGCCGACGCGTCTGCGGATCCAGCGCCTCCCACCGGTAGATCTCCATCGCCTTCTCCTCCCTGAGAATCAGCGAAGCCCTCGACGCTCCGCCAGGACCTGGAGCACCGCATCCCAGCTTAAGCCGCGCAGGCTCAGGCCCACCGTCAACATGTAAAGAAGATCCGCCGCCTCCTCCAGGACCCGGCGGTCGGACTGATGCCGGAGGGCCAGGAGCACCTCGACGGCCTCCTCCCCGATCTTCTTGGCGATCTCATCGGGGCCGGCGGCGAACAGCTGCGCGGTGTAGGACCCCGCCTCCGGATGATCCCGCCGGGATCCCACCACCTGCTCCAGGCGGTGGAGGATGGAGCCGGACGGCGGCGGGGTCTCGGATCCCTCCGGCGCGCGGTGGAAGCAGCTGGGCCGGCCGGTGTGACAGGTCGGGCCGGCCGGGAGGGCCTGCACCAGGACCGCGTCCGCGTCGCAATCCAGCCGGATCTCCACCACCCGGAGGACGTTCCCGGAGGTCTCGCCTTTCCGCCAGAGGCGGCCCCGGGATCGGCTCCAGAAGTGCACCTCCCCCGTCTCCCGGGTGCGCCGGAGGGCTTCCTCGTTCATCCAGCCCAGCATCAGCACCCGGCCGGTGACCGCGTCCTGCACCACCGCCGGGCGCAGCGCCTCCTCAGATCCCGAGCTCCAGCCGGAAGGGGTTGAAATCGGTGTCATAGTCGTAATAATCCTCCTGTTCCAGCTGCTTGAGGGCGCCCACGACCAGATACGTCACCGGGGTCATCACCGCCTCGACGCCGACCTTGAACAGATAGTTGGTGAGCACCAGGGTCGTGAAGAGGCTCCAGGGAAACACCCCGAACAGGGAGGCCACGGTGACGAAGACCCCGGTGTCCACCAGCTCTCCAACCAGCGTGCTGCCGATGGTGCGGGACCACAGGTAGCGCCCGCGGGTGAGGATCTTCATTTGAGCCAGGGTGAAGGAGTTGGCGAACTCGCCCGACCAGTAGCCCAGGAGGCTGGCCAGGACGATGCCGCCGGTGCTCATTCCTCCCAGGATCGCCTCATACGCGCGCTGGCCGGCGTATCGCTCCCACTCGGGATCCCCCGGGAGGATCCGCACCAGCCACAGGATAAAGGCGCTCAACGCGAGACACGCGAAACCGGTCCAGATCACCCGGCGGGAGCGGCGGTAGCCGTAAACCTCAGTGAGGATGTCCCCGAAGATGTAGCTCACCGGGAAGAGGATCGTGCCGGCGTCGAAGGCCAGGCGCACGCCGAAGAGGCTCACCCCCCAATCGACGATCTTGGCCGAGGAGGCGATGTTGCTCACGATGAGCACGGTGACGAAAAGGGCCATCACCAGATCGAAGAAGCGATACGGGCGAGTGGGCATGCGGATTCCCTCCTCGAGAACGGGATGGCGGTCCGCTTCACCCGGTCAGACCAGGCGGACAGGGATCCCGCGTTCCGCGAGATAGCGCTTGAGATCGGCGATGCGGAGCTCGCGGAAATGGAAGAGGGAGGCGGCCAGGGCCGCGTCGGCTTTCCCCTCGGTGAAAACCCGGTAGAAATGCTCCGGCGCCCCCGCCCCCCCGGAGGCGATGACGGGGATCCCCACCGCCTCGGCCACCGCGCGGGTGAGGGCCAGATCATAACCCTCCCGGGTGCCGTCCGCGTCGATGCTGGTGAGCAGGATCTCCCCGGCCCCCCGGCGCTCGGCCTCCCGGGCCCACGCCACCGCGTCGAGCCCGGTGGGCGTGCGCCCGCCGTGGATGTAAACCTCCCACCGGTCCGGGCCGACCCGTTTGGCGTCGATGGCCACCACCACGCACTGGGAGCCGAAGCGCCGCGCTGCTTCCGTGATCCGCTCGGGGTGTTGCACCGCCGCCGTGTTGATGCTCACCTTGTCCGCCCCGGCCCGCAGCAGGGCCCGGAAATCCTCCACATCCCGAACCCCCCCGCCGACGGTGAAGGGGATGGAGAGGACCTCCGCCACGCGACGCACCACCTCCAGCAGGATCCCGCGGTCCTCGACGGAGGCGGTGATATCCAGGAAGACCAGCTCATCGGCCCCCTCTTCCTCATAGAACTGAGCGTGCGCCACTGGATCCCCGGCGTCGCGCAGGTCAACGAACCGCACCCCTTTGACCACCCGCCCGGCCCGGATATCCAGACACGGGATGATGCGCCTGGCCAGCGCCATCTTCACCTCGCCTCGCCTTCGCTTCGGATCCCCGGCGAAAGATCCCCTTCCGCTCGCAGCCAGTCCCGAACCCGCGCCACGAGCTCCCGGAGCACCCCCGCCTCTTCCCGGGCCATCCGGTAGATCTGCTCGGGGGTCGCCTCCCGGTATTCATGGCTCATTTCATTCCGAGAGCGCGCGATCCGCCGCAACCGCTGTCGGAAGGGATCCTCCCACCCCAGGCGCGCGGCCAGCTCGTCCAGGCACAGGACGAAGCCCCCGGGGGCTTGGCGGAACTTGCGCGCCATAATATGGTTGCAGAGCGCGGCGGCTCCCTCCACCGCCTCCACGAGGAGCATTTTGACCGCCAGGACATTGCGCTCATCCTCCAGGAAGGCTGGGAGATCAGGAGCAGTGTAGGCCGCGAGCCGCTCGACCCGCTCCAGGATCTCCGCGCTGAGCCGGGCCACGCGCTCCGGATCAACTTTCATGGCAACAGCTCCATCAGGAACTGGCGGACGTAAGGCTCCCAATGCATCCACTCCCAGCCCGTCCGCTCCAGGAGTTCTATGAAGCGCTCCATATCGCGGATGAGCAAGGGGCGGCCGTTCAGGATCTGCACCTGCAGCCCCAGCGGCGCGCGGGCGAAAACCACCACATCCACAGGATAACCCAGGGCGACAGTCCAGTTAGCGGCGCGATCGAGCGCGTAGCGCTCGGGGTCCGCCCCCGGGGCCAGCCCCAGGCCGACGTCGATGTCCGCGAAGGGCAGCTCGGGATCCAGGAAGGAGCCGAAGACGGTGGCGAACTCGACCTCCGCCTCCCTCTCCACCTGCGCCCGCAGCCGGTCCAGCAGGCGCTCCCGCTCCACCATCGGGAGAAAGAACCGCGGCCGCATCATCCAGGGCCTCCGGGTTCGGCCGGGCGCAGGCGCGCCATCGCCTCGCGCAGGGTGAACCGCCCCTCGTGCAGGGCCCGGCCGAGGATCAGCGCCTCCAGGCCGTGGGCCGCCGCCCGGGCCGCCGCCTCCACGTGTTCGAGGGTCCCCACCCCCCCGGAGAGCAACACCCGCACGCCGCTGGCCCGGGCGATCCGGAGGGCCCCTTCCACGTCCGGCCCGGCGAGGGTCCCATCCCGCAAGGTGTCCGTATAAAGGATCCGACACACCCCCCGCGCGGCCCACGCCCGGGCGAAGGCCTCAGGGTCCCCCGCCCCCTCCTGCCAGCCCGCCCAGGTCAGCTGCCCTCCCCGGACCTCCACCGCCAGCACCAGACGTTCCGGGCCGAAGCGGGCCAGGGCCGCCTCCAACGATGCGGGATCCCGAATGGCCATCGTGCCCACCACCGCGCGCGCAACCCCCCAGGAGAACGCCCGCTCCAGGTCCGCCAGGGTGCGCAAGCCGCCGCCCAGCTGGACCTGAAGCGGGGCCTCCCGGACCAGGCGGGCGATCACCGCCGCGCTGGCCCCCGAGGCCCCGAAGGCGCCATCCAGGTGGACGACGTGCAGCCAGCGGGCTCCCTCTTCCGCCCAGCGCGCCGCCTGCTCCAGGGGGTCCACCGGATACACGATCCGACGACGGGGATCCCCCTGGATCAGGCGGACGACCTGGCCTTCGAGCAGGTCCAGGGAGGGGATCAATTCCAGCGCCATTCCCGAGCCCTCACAGGCGCAGGAAGTTCTCCAGGATCCGCTGGCCCACGCGGTGGCTTTTTTCGGGATGGAACTGGACCCCCATCACCGGCCCGCGGGCCACCGCCGAGGCGTAGCGGATCCCGTAAACCGTGGTGGCGATGACCACCGCCGGATCCTCCGGTTCGCAATAATACCCATGCACGAAATAGGCATAGGCCCCGTCCGGGACCCCCTGCAGCAGGGGATGGTCGCCCCGGCGCTCCAGCTGGTTCCATCCGATCTGCGGGATCTTCCCGGCCTCAGGCGGGAAACGGCGGACGCGGCCCTGCAGCAACCCGAGGCCGACATAGCGGCCCATCTCCTCGCTCTCCTCGAAGAGGAGCTGCATCCCGAGACAGATGCCCAGGAGAGGCTTGCCGGCGGCGACGGCGGCCCGCAAGGGCGCCACCCAGCCTCGGGCCTGCAGGCCGGCCATGCCGTCCCCGAAGGCTCCCACGCCGGGCAGGATCAGGCGGTCCGCCCACTCCAGGTCCGCCGGATCCTCGCTCAGCCGCACCTCGGCGCCCAGGCGCTGGAGCGCCCGCACCACGTTCCCCAGGTTGCCGATCCCGTAATCGATCACCAGAACCCGCGTCATGCGTGCCCCCACCGGGCAGCCATCCTACCCGGTCTTCGGATGTTCTCCATTCTATCGCACGCCGGAAGGCTCGCGGATCGCGGATGGCAAGGCATAAACGAATGGGGCTGGGCCCTGATGGACCCAGCCCCGCGAAGGATCGGGCGGCCGCGACGAGGTTACGGGGTGACGGCCTGGGCCTGCGGCCGCTGGAGGGCCTGCACGGCTTTCAGCTGGGCCTGGCGGGCGTAGTTGATGGATTCCGCCAGCAACCGCATGGCCTCCTGGGGGTTGTGGAAGCCAAGGGAGTTCTCCACGGCCACGAAATCCCAACGCATGTGGGCCTTGCGGAACAGCGTCCGGGCTTCCTCCGCCAGCTTGGGATCCGCGTTGGGGTTGTCCTTGATCGCCTTCAGGGCCTCGATGGCCTCCACCAGGGCCATCTCCGCAGTGGCAATGTCGGCGGAGGGATGGCCCGGTCCACGGATGTCTGCCCCTCACGGGGGCGGAGGCCGGTCATCGGAAGGCGCGTCCCCGTGGTCCTGAGGACGCCATCGGACGCTTCGGTAGAGAAGCCCTCCGATCAGCCCGGCCAGCCATCCCAGGCTGAGGGCCGGCGAGATCACCTCCCCCTCCCGCCCCACCCGGATGCGGGCCAGAACCACGGTCCCTGCTTCCACGGTGACCTCTGCTGCATGCAGGCCCACCCCGCTCGGAAGCTCCACCGCCCAGCTTCCTGCCGGCAAACGGAACGCCCGAGGCGGCCCGCCATCGAGCTCCACCCGAAGGCGCGCGTCCCCCTCGCTGGTCCCTTCCAGGCGCAGCCGTCCGCCGTAGAAGGTCCACGTCACCCGGGCCCCCGGAGAGCCCCGACGGGCGCCCTCCCCCGCCTCCGCCCACGGGCCCTCCCAACGCAGCGCCCAGTGGGCCGCCGTGTGGACCCCGGGATCCATCCGGGGAGGCTGGCGCAGATAGGCCTGGAGCGCCTCGTAGGCGGGCAGCGGCGTGAAGTCGGGCTCCACAATGGCGAAGTAATAGAACGATTGATCCCGCTCCCGATCCGAAGCCCGCTTGAAGAACCACACGCTGGCCACCGCCACCCATGGCCACTCCCGCCGGATGCGCTCGAAAGCCTCCACCAGATAGCGGGCCTTCTGTTCCTCGGTCACCTGGCCGAAGCGCTTGTCCCCCACCCAGTCCGGCACCGCGTTCCAGCCCATCTCCGCGATGTAGATGGGCTTGTGCGCATCCCCATGGCGCACCATGACATCCCGGATGTAAAGGGCGCGGTTGATGTTGATGACGTAAGGCCGCAGGCGGCGGTCCGTGGGCCCGGACCACAGGCCGTAGCCCTGGACGGAGAGGGCGTCGAAGCAGGACCCTGCCCCGGCCCGATACATCCGCTCCAGGAAGACGACATCGTTGATCCCGTTGGGCGGATAGGGGTTGAGGGAGAGGGTGGGGGCCAGGGCCCCGGCGATGACCACGATGCGGGGATCCACGGCCTTCAGCCGGCGATAAGCCCGACACAACAGGTCCGTATACGCCTCCGGGTCCACGGCGCAGGTCGGACACGAGCCCCACTCCGGGGCGATGTTGGGCTCGTTCCAGATCTGATAGTGGAAAACCCGTCCCCGATAGCGACGGGCCACGGCCTCGGCGAAATCGGCGAAATCCTCCGGATTGTCCGGCGGGGCGAAGGCGCCCCGGGCCTCCCCGTCATGGCGCGACCAGGCCGGCGGGCTGGTCAGCCGCACGATCAGACGCAGGCCGTAGCGCTCCGCCAGCGCGACAATGTGGTCGTATTTCTCCCATGCCGAGCGATGCGGGAGATGCCGGCGGTCCTCGAAATCCCCCTTGCCGTGGATCTCGATGTCGGCCCAGGGGAACTCCTGCCGGATCCAACGGAAGCCCGCCTCGGCGATCATGCGCACCGTCCGCTCCCGCTTCTCCGGCTCGACCTCCTGCTCAAGGAAGGTGTTAATGCCGAAGGGGGGATCCTCCGTGTGGGCCACCGGCACGTCGGGGGCCAGCAGGGGAGCCGGGCGCAAGGGGTTGGTCAGATCATGCAGGACACCCCGCAGGCGGGCGAGGGGGTTCTCCTCCCCGGTCACCGTGTAAGCCCAATCCATCAGGGCCGGCCCGGCCCTCCACAGGCTCAGAAGCCCCAGCCCGACCAGGGCCAGCGCGATCGCTGCCCCCCATCCCCTTCCGTCACGCATCGGAATCGCCCCATCTCCGTTACGGAGATGCTCCTTTCATCCCTGCGGATCGCCGGGCGTCCGCAGAAGCCATCCCGGGATCCGTGGAGCTTGATCCCCGGCTTTCTTCCCGCTTCCAGCGATCGAAGCTCGTAAGCAGGGGTTTCAGTCATGATTGTAGGCCGATTCGCAGGCTTAGGCCCCGGTCGGCTCGGGCGCTGAGGGCCTGGAAGAAACCTACCCACGACTCCCGGATCCCCAGCCGGCTGGCCCAGGATCCCCCGCCCTGGGATCCCGCGCCTCGATCCCCGGGTGTGTCCCGGTTTTGCCGGGCCTGGCCGCCTTGCAGGACAACTGCTCACAGTTGTCCTGCGATTTTGGGACACACCCAGGCACCCGGCCGCGTTGACGCCTCCGCCTCGACGGCGTTATAATATTTACGGACTGGCGAGGTAGCTCAAGTGGCAGAGCAGCCGGCTCATAATCGGCGGGTTGTGGGTTCGAGTCCCACCCTCGCCACTCTCGGAACCCCAAACGCCCCGGGGGGTCTACCCGGGGCGTTTTTCACGATTCCCCGGATCCCACCCCTCCTTGTGATCTTTTTCACCATATAACGTGAAATTCTTCACTTTTTGCCTCCCGGGGGTCTGCTGGAATAGGAGCTAGGGATGGTATCTCGGACCTCCTCCCGGTTGAGGTGGGGACGGGAGGAGCGCGACGCATGCGGACGGACCGGACCCCAGCGCCGTTAGAGAAAGGAGCCGGCGCATGGCCGCCCTGGAGCGCCGCATTCGCTACGAAGCGGAACTGGACCCCTCGTTCGCCCGGGAGATCATCGCGCTGAGCGGCTCCCCTTCCCTGATGGAATGCATCCAGTGCGGGACCTGCAGCAGCGCCTGTCCCCTCAGCCTGTATATGGATTACACCCCGCGCCGCATCATCGCCATGGTCCGCGAGGGGTTCAAACAGGAGGTCCTGCGCAGCCTGACGATCTGGTTGTGCGCCTCGTGCTACGCGTGCACGGTCGAGTGCCCGAAGGGGATCCGCATCACAGACGTCATGTATGCCCTCAAGCGCTACGCCATCCGGGAGGGAATCCATCCCCGGCGCTTCCCCATCCCCCTCCTGGCCCGCCTGTTCTACGAGACCGTCCGCCGCAACGGGCGCCTCACCGAGAGCTGGACGGTCCTGAAGCTTTACCTGCAGGCGTATCCCCTCCGCATCCCGGCGATGGCGCCGATGGGATGGAAGCTTCTGCGCCGGGGACGTTTCCCGCTCCGCCCGGAGCGCATCCGGGATCGCCCGGGGCTGCAGCGGGTGCTTCGGGTCGCCGAAGAATAAGGAGGGCTCGCGATGGCCTATCTCTACTTCCCCGGGTGTTCGCTGAAAGGGACCGGCCGGGCTTACGAGGAATCCCTGCGGGCGGTGTTCGAAGCCCTGGGAGCTCCCCTCATGGAGCTCGAGGACTGGAACTGCTGTGGAGCCACCGCGTATATGTCCATTGACGAGCGCCAGGCCTTCGCCCTGGCGGCTCGCAACCTCGCCCTGGCGGAAGCGCAGAATCCCTCCCCCGCCGACGGGGTGGAGCTCATCGCCCCGTGCAGCGCGTGCTACCTGGTCCTCCTGAAAACGCAGCAGTGTCTGGCCACGGACGCCTCCCTCTGCCAGCGCATCTCCACCGCTTTGAAGGAAGAAGGGCTCTGCTACCGCGGCCGCGTCCGCATCCGCCACCCGCTGGACGTGCTGGTCCACGACATCGGCCTGCAGGAGCTCTCCCGCCGCGTGCAGCATCCCCTTCGGGGAATGCGGGTGGCGTGCTACTACGGCTGTCAGATCGTGCGGCCCTACGCCCTCTTTGACGACCCGCATCGCCCCACCACCCTGGACGATCTGGTCCGCGCCCTGGGCGCAGAGCCGGTGGACTGGGCGCTTCGCACGCACTGTTGCGGGGGAAGCCTGACCGGGACCCTGCCGGAGGTGGGTCTGCGCCTGAACTACCTGCTCCTCCGCGAGGCTCAGCGCCGGGGGGCTGACTGCATCATCACCGTCTGTCCGCTCTGCCAGTTCAACCTGGAGGCCTATCAGAATCAGATCCGGCGGCGCTATCCGGATCTGAACGCCATGCCGGTTCTCTACTTCACCCAGCTCATCGGGCTGGCGATGGGTCTCCCGCCGCAGGCCCTCGGGATGCAGCGCCTGATGGTCCCCCTGATCCAGCCCGTGGGGGCTGCCGCGAAGGGAGGAGTCCATGGGCGGGCATGAGGTCTATCCGGACGGGGCGCCTCGCATCGGCGTTTACGTGTGCCATTGCGGCCTGAACATCGCCGGGAAGGTGGATGTTCACGAAGTGGTGGCGTTCGCGCGGACGCTGCCTTTTGTGGTCGTGGCCCGTGAATACAAGTTCATGTGCTCGGATCCCGGCCAGGAGCTGATCCGGGAGGACATCCGCGAGCTGAACCTGAACCGGGTGGTGGTGGCCTCCTGCTCTCCGCTCCTCCATGAGGCGACCTTCCGCCGTGTGCTGGAGCAGGCCGGCCAGAACCCCTTCTTCTTCCAGATGGTCAACATCCGCGAGCACGTCAGCTGGGTCACCGAGGATCCTCGCGAGGCGACGGAGAAGGCGAAGGCCCTGGTGGCGGCCGCCGTCCGGCGGGTGATCTTCCACGAGCCCCTGCAGCGCCGGCGGGTGCTGGTGAAGGATCGAGTCCTGGTGGTCGGCGGCGGCATCGCCGGGATCCATGCCGCCCTCACCCTGGCCGATGCCGGGAAGCACGTTTACCTGGTGGAGCGGGAGCCGACCATCGGCGGCCACATGGCCCTGTTCGACAAGACCTTCCCCACCCTCGACTGCGCCGCCTGCATCCTGACCCCCAAGATGTCCGCCGTGGCCTCCCATCCCAACATCACCCTCTGGACCTACTCCGAGGTCATCGGGGTCGAGGGATTCGTGGGCAACTTCCGGGTCCGGGTGCGGCGGAAACCCCGCTATGTGATCGAGGAGCTCTGCGTCGGCTGCCTGCAATGTATCGACGCCTGCGTCTATAAAGACGCCCGTTTCCCGGATGAGTTCAACCTGGGCCTGGGCAAACGCAAGCCCATCTACATCCCCTTCCCCCAGGCCACCCCGCGGGTGGTCCTGATCGACCCCGAGACATGCATCTGGTTTAAGACTGGCAAGTGCAAGCGGACGTGCCTGGAGGCCTGCGAGCGGAAGGCCATCGATTTCGAACAGCAGGAGCGGATCGAGGAGATCGAGGTGGGGGCCATCATCCTGGCCACCGGCTTCAAGACCTTTGATCCGCGCCGCATCCCCGAATACGGCTACGGGAAATACCCCAACGTCTACACCGCCCTGGAGGTGGAACGCCTGGTCAACGCCGCCGGCCCGACGGGCGGGGAGGTGCGGCTGCGGGACGGGCGCATCCCTCAGCGGGTCGGGATCATCCATTGTGTGGGATCCCGGGACGAGCGCTTCAACCGTTACTGCTCCCGGGTCTGTTGCATGTATTCCCTCAAGCTGGCCCATCTCATCAAGGAGCGGACCGGCGCCGAGGTCTACAACTTCTACATCGACATGCGGACCCCCGGGAAGGGCTACGAGGAGTTCTACGATCGTCTCCTCCAGGAGGGAGTGCACTTCATCCGGGGGCGCGTGGCGGAGGTCACCGACTGGGCCGTCACCCCCGAGGAAGAGGGCAAGCTGATCATCCGGGTGGAGGACACCCTGATCGGGGTGGTGCGCCGGATCCCGGTGGACATGGTGGTCCTCGCCGTGGGCCTGGAGCCGCAGCCCGACGCCGATGCCGTGCGACGGATGTTCAACATCTCCTGCAGCAAGGAGGGCTTCTTCCTGGAACGCCATCCCAAGCTGGCCCCCGTCTCCACCTTCACGGACGGCATCTTCCTGGCCGGCGCGTGTCAGGGCCCCAAGGACATCCCGGACAGCGTGGCCCAGGCAGGGGCGGCGGCGGCGGAAGCCATGGCACTGATCGATAAGGGCTATGTGGAGCTGGAGCCCAACACCGCTTACATCGTCGAAGAGCTGTGCTCCGGCTGCAAGACCTGCATCGGCCTCTGCCCCTACAACGCCATCTCCTTCGATGAGGCCCGAGGGGTGGCCGTCATCAACGAGGCCCTCTGCAAGGGGTGCGGCACCTGCGTCGCCGCATGCCCGTCCGGCGCAGCTCGTCAGCATCTGTTCGAAGACGCCCAGATCCTCCAGGAGATCGAAGGAGTGCTGGCCTATGTCTGAGCGACCGGCAGGGAACGGCGATTCCTTCGAGCCGCGCATCGTCGCTTTCTTCTGCAACTGGTGCACCTACACGGCGGCCGATCTGGCAGGGACCGCCCGCATGACCTATGCGCCCAACATCCGGATCATCCGTCTGATGTGCTCCGGGCGGATGGAGCCTCAGTTCGTCCTGGCCGCCTTCCGCCAGGGCGCCGACGGCGTCCTCATCGGCGGATGTCACCCGGGCGATTGCCATTACCAGGAGGGCAACTACAAAGCCCTGCGCCGTTACCTGTTGCTGAAACGCCTGCTGCGGGACCTGGGCATCGAAGAGGAGCGCCTGCGGCTGGTCTGGATCTCCGCCTCTGAAGGAGACCGCGTCCAGAAGGTGGCGAACGAGTTCACGGAGACCATCCGCCGGCTGGGGCCCCTGCGCCTGGCTCCGCGGCCCGGGCAGATCCACCTCCCGGCGCCCGCCCAGCCCGAGCCCCAGCCCGCCGTCCGGGAAGGAGCGCAGCCATGAGCAAGCCGAAGGTGGCTTTCTACTGGTGCGCCTCCTGCGGGGGCTGCGAGGAGGCCATCGTCGACCTGGCCGAGGAGATCCTCCAGGTCGTGGAGGCGGTGGAGATCGCCTTCTGGCCGGTGGCCCTGGACTTCAAGCGGGAGGACGTGGAACGGCTGGCGAACGGGGAGCTGGCCGCCGCCTTCATCAACGGCGCCATTCGGACATCGGAGCAGGCTGAGATGGCGCATCTCCTGCGCGCCAAGGCCCGCCTCCTCATCGCCTTCGGCAGCTGCTCCCATATGGGCGGCGTCCCCGGGCTGGCCAACCTCTTCGACCGGGAGGAGATCCTCCGTTACGTCTATGAAGAAGCGCCCACGGTCCACAACCCCCAGCGGGTGCGCCCGGAGACGCGTATCGAGGTGGACGAGGGCCTGCTCACCTTGCCCGCCTTCGACGAAGCCGTTCGCACCCTGGACCAGACCGTAGAGGTCGATTACTACCTGCCGGGCTGTCCCCCGCCGGTGGGGCTGATCCGAAGCGCCCTCCAGGCGCTCCTGGAGGGGCGGCTACCGCCCAGGGGCTCCGTGCTGGCCCCGGACGTGGCCCTGTGTGCCGAGTGCCCCCGCAAGCCCACCAAGCCGGAGCGGCTGGCGCTGAAGGACCTGAAGCGTCCCCATCAGGTCCTCATCGACCCGCAAACCTGCCTGCTGGCCCAGGGGATCATCTGCCTGGGCCCGGCGACCCGCAGCGGCTGCGGGGCCGCCTGCATCCAGGGGAACATGCCCTGCACCGGCTGTCTGGGGCCCACCAGCCGCGTCCTGGACGGCGGCGCGAAGGCCCTCTCCGCCCTGGCCTCGCTGCTGGACGCCACCGAGGAGGCGGAGATCGAGCGCATCCTGGAAGGCATCCCTGACCCAGTCGGCCTGTTTTATCGCTACAGCCTCCCGGCCTCGCTGCTCCACCGGCGGGCCGGGAACGGCCGGCGCGTCCAGGAAGGGAGGACCCGATGAGCCGTCGTGAGATCGTGATCGACCCGATCACCCGCCTGGAAGGGCACGGCAAGATCCACATCTTCCTGAACGAAAAAGGGGATGTGGAACGGGCTTACTTCCAGGTCCCGGAGCTGCGGGGCTTCGAGAAGTTCGTGGTCGGCCGTCCCGCCGAGGAGATGCCCCAGATCACCTCCCGGATCTGCGGGGTCTGCCCCACCGCCCATCACATGGCGGCCACCAAAGCCCTGGATGACCTGTATCAGGTGGAGCCCCCGCCGGCGGCGAAGAAGATCCGCGAGCTGATCTACTGCACCTTCATGGTCGAAGACCATGCCCTGCACTTCTACTTCCTGGGCGGGCCCGATTTCGTCGTCGGCCCGACAGCGCCCCGCGCCGAACGGAACATCCTGGGGGTCCTGGCCCGCGTCGGCCTGGAGATCGGGCGGGAGGTGATCGGGCTGCGCAAACAGCTGCGCGATCTCATCACCCGGGTGGGCGGCAAGGTCATCCATCCGGTCTTCGAGCTCCCCGGCGGCATCGCCAAAGCCCTCACCCCGGAGGACCGCGAGGCCTTCCTGGCCGGAGCCGATCGGGCCGTCGAGTTCGCCCTCTTCAGCCTGAAGCTGTTTGAGGACATCGTCCTCAAGAACCCGCAGTATGTGGAATGGATCCGCTCGGAGGCCTACACCCACCGCACCTACTACATGGGCCTGGTGGACGAACGAAACCGGGTGAACTTCTACGACGGATGGCTCCGGGTGGTGGACCCCCAGGGGCGGGAGTTCCTGAAGTTCCCGGCCCGCGACTACCTCCGGCATATCGCCGAGCATGTGGAGCCGTGGAGCTACATCAAGTTCTGTTACCTCCGGGATGTCGGATGGAAAGGCTTCACCGACGGGCCGGAAAGCGGGATTTACAGCGTGGCCCCGCTGGCGCGCCTGAACGCCGCGGAGGGCATGGCCACCCCGCGGGCTCAGGAGGCGTATGAGCAGTTCTACGCCACCCTGGGCGGCAAGCCGGTCCACCACACCCTGGCCAACCACTGGGCTCGCCTCATCGAGCTGCTCTACGCCGCCGAGCGGATGCAGGAGCTGGCGCGCGATCCCGAGATCCTGGACCCGCACGTGCGGAACCTGCCTGCGGCTACCCCCCGCGAAGGGATCGGGGTGGTGGAAGCGCCCCGCGGCACGCTGATCCACCATTACGAGACCAACGAGCAGGGGATCATCACCCGGGCCAATCTCATCGTCGCCACCCAGAACAACGCCGCCCGCATCGCGATGTCTGTCGACAAGGCCGCCCGCTCCGTAATCCGGGGAGGGGTGGTCGACGACGGCCTCCTGAACCTGGTGGAGATGGCCTTCCGGGCCTATGACCCGTGCCACGGCTGCGCCACCCACGCCCTCCCCGGCCAGATGCCTCTCCTCATCCGGATCTATAACCCGCGCGGAGAGCTCGTCCGCGAGCTCCGCCGGGATTAAACGGGAGGGCGTCCGATTGGGGATGCAACATGGCGATCCTGATCCTGGGGCTCGGGAACGATCTCCTCGGCGATGACCGGATTGGGTTGCTCGCCGCCCGGGCCCTGCGCGACCTCCTGCAGGGCCAGGAAGGGATCGAGATTGTGGAAAGCGAGGGCTCCGGCCTGGCCCTGCTGGATCTCATGGCCGGCTACGAGCGGGCCATCGTGATCGACGCGATCCAGACCGGACAGGTTCCCCCCGGGACGATCCTGGAATGGACGGTGAGGGAGCCTCTCCCGGTCCGGGCTCCCTCCCCCCACGCCACAGGCCTCCCCGAGCTTTTGGCGGTTGCCCGGGCGCTTCGGATCCCCTTCCCCGAGGAGATCCGAATCTACGCGGTGGAAGTCGCGGACGCCTACACCTTCGGAGGGGAGATCACCCCGGCCGTCCGACAGGCTCTGCCTGAGCTGGTGCGCCGGATTCGAAATCAGCTCCGGGCCTGGCAAGCCTCTCCGGAGGGGACTCAGGGAGCTGCGCTCTGCTCCCGGGGGGCCAAAATCCGGTAGAGGAAGCCGTTCACCGGCACGTCGTCGATGGGCCGGTAGGCCTGGCCGATAGCATCTAACACCGGCTGGGGATAGAACTGGGCCCGCAACACCACCACTCCGAACTGCTGCTCCCGGATCATCCGGATCAGCGGCTCCGGGTTGAGCTTGCCGTTCTTGTAAAGGTTCAGCAACTGGGTGGGGTTCGTGACCGGTTCCTTATCCGCCCACAGCGCCCACGAGGCCTCCTCGGTGAGGGCGGGACCCGGCGCATCCCGCACATAGGCCACCACCTTCCAGCCGTTGCGGAGATCCTCCGCCGTGGGCAGATGCCCCAGCTGGGTGTAGCCCACGCGATCCACATAGCGGACCCCCTCCAGGCCCAGCAGCCGGGCGACGGGCCGCGTCAGCGGGTGATCCGTCGGCAGATGGAAGACCAGAGCCGCCTGGAGGAGCAGCGCGAGAGGGACGGCCAGGTCGGTCACGGCCCGCCCCGTCCATCCCTCCAGACGGCTCAAGAAACGGGCTGCGGCCAGGATGCCCGCCACCACCGCGGTGATGAAATACGATTCCCCTGCCCCCCATTTGCCCGCCAGGGCCCCGCCGGCCGCCGCGAAGACCGCCCAGACGCTGAACAGCGAGAGCCGGTCGAAGTAGAGCTCATAAAGGACCAGCGACAACGCCAGGATCAGGACCACCGCATGGAGCCGGAACCACTGGCCATAGAGGAAGAAGGCCTGGCGGTAGTCATACTCGTTGATGTTGGCCTCGATGATGTGCAACCACCAGTAGCCCTGCGTCGCCCAATTGACCAGGAAGAAGAGGACCAGATTGGCCCCCGCGAATCCCAGGGCCCACCCCATCGCCCGACGCGGATCCCGCAGGAAGAGATAGGCCAGGACCGCCAGCACGGTGATCAGCGCATGCTGTTTGGTCCATCCCGCCGCCATGAGCGCCAGGGAGCCCCAGATCAACGCCCGGCGGTCCGGGAAGCCGTCCGCCCGGGCCAGGGCCAGCACCGCCAGGGTCTCGAACAGCACCATCATCATATGGCTGCGGGAGAGCGGGCCGATGTGATAGACGTAATTCGAGGCCAGGACCATCCCTCCCGCCCATCCCGCGAGGGCCCAGCGCCCGGTCCACCGCCGGACCGCCAGGCCTACCGCCGCCGCCAGGGCCAGGGTCGCCGCCGTCGAGAGCAGCCGCCCGGCGATCAGCCGCGGCCCGAAAATCCACACCAGCGGAACGGCCAGCAGATGGAAAAGCGGCGGGTAGTTGGAGGCGTAGAAGGGGTAAGATTCGATGTCGCGGTAGGGCCACTGCCCCCGGGCGAAGTAGATGGCGTCCAGGAGCTCGAAGCCCTCCCCCTGATCGTAATCGAAGGGGAAGCGGAAAAGGGCTGCGGCGTAGATCCCGAAGATCAGCGCATAGGCCAGGTAGGCGAGCAGGACCGCGGCCCACAGCCCATAGGCGATGGCTCGGAGAGGACGCGACGGCAGACCGGTCATCGTTGCTGCGCTCATCCGAGGATGAACGACACCGGAGGATCAGGCCGGCCGGCCATCCCACACGAGCAGAGGGAGGGCGAGGACCGCCAGGATCACCGCCACCGCCAGGGCCGCCTGCTGGAGCGGCCCCCATTCCGGCGAACGTCCCATCCGCATGGCCTGGATCAGCACCTGCGACCCGGCCAGCGCCAGAGCCCCCAGCAGCATCAGCACCCCTACTCCCCGCTTGCTCATCGCTGTCCCTCCGCAAACACCCGGAAGGAACGAACCTCCGTGACGGGGAACCGCGCCTCAAAGTCCCGCGCCGCCCCGGGCGAGGTGGGCTCCTGGGAGAAGACCACCTGGCGGAAGCCGAGCAGGCGATCCTGGCCATCGTAGAAGGCTACGACCACGTTGATCCGGCGCAGCGGAGTGGCGTCGGCGTTGCGCGCCTGGCCGCGGACCACGAAATCGGTCCCCTCCTCGCCCCCCTGGGCGCGGAGCACTTCCACGGGCCCGTAGCGCTGGCCGGGCTCCCGGGTCGGCTCGGCGCGGACCACCCGAGCCTCGGCCCGGGCGTAGCCAGCCGGGACGGTGGCGAAGACCAGGGCGAAGGGGGAGCGCCCGCCTGAGGCCAGGATCTCCAGGGCCGTCCCGGCGATCCCAGCTTCCAGCTCCCGACCTTCCCCGTCCCGGAGCACGATTTGCACCTGAACGTTCTGCATCGGATGGGGCTGGGGGTTGATCACCTCCCCCACGCAGCTCAGGCTGCCCAGGGCGCTGGCCGTGCAGCGGAACCCTTGCACCAGCAGCGGCATCGGCGTAGGAGTGGGCAGGCGGGGGCTCTCCTCTCCTCCCCCACCGGGCGCTGGGATCACCAGCCGCTGCCCCACCTGCAGCAACGTCGGATCCGTGATCCCGTTGGCTTCCTGAAGGGCTGACACCGACACCCCATACTTCAGGGCGATCCCATACAGCGTGTCCCCGGGCTGCACTACGTAGATGATCGGCGTCGGACTGGGGGTGGGCGTCGGGATCGGCGTGGCGGTGGGCACCCGCACCACCACCGGCGTGGCCGTGGGGATCCCGGTTTGAACGTCCGGGGACGCCCGGGTCGGCGTCGGCCGCTCCGAGACCACCCGGCCGCAACCGGTCCACAAGAGGAACACAAACGCGGCGCCCCCGAGGATCCACCCTCTCCCACGAGGCATCATTGGAATTGGACCCTCCCAACATCTGGGATCATGGCTCGAATTATACCCTGAGCGTGGAAGCGCCGTGGGGCCCCGCTCATTCCGTCTCCGGCTCCGGGGAGGTTTCGAGGCGCTCCTCCGGCACCACCCCCAGCTGGAGCAGGGCCGTTCGCACGTGAGGCCAGCCGGCCCGCTGCAGAATGACCGCTGTCGGGGAGAGCACGTCCTGCACATAGCGGCGGGCCTCGGTGGCCAGCAGCTGACGAAGCAGCTCCGGATCGCTGACCTGAAGCACCAGGGCCCACTCCACGCGCGCTTCCGTCCCCCGCGCAGCCCAGCGGGCCAGCGCCTGTCGGAGGGCATCGGGAGGCGTCAGCTCGTAACGTCGGAAGAAATCCAGGATGCGCTCCGGGCCGATGTGCTGGGATCGGGCGCGAGCCAGGGAACGGGCGGTGATCCGGTAACGATACACCTCCCCCGAGGAGATCCAGTCGGCGATGCGGGCCACCTGGAAGCGCTCATACCGCCGCCCCGCCCCCACCTCAATGGTCCCATCCGCCAGCAAGGCGAACCGGGTGTCCCCCTCGGGAGGCGGATCGCCCCGACCCAGGTAGGCGGCCCCGAAGGGCGAGAGGCGGATCCGATCCGGCTCCCCCACTTCCAGGACCCCCAGCCAGTGCAGCGGGCCGAGGAGCAGATAGCGAAGGAGCGCCCCTTCCACCCGATCCCAGTGCTCGAAACCTCGCAGATACTCCCCGGTCTCCGCGTCCCGGATATACCAGGTTGTGAACTCCGCCTCGGTGCGCTGGAACGTGGGGTTCCGGTTCCGGATCTCGTGGATCAGATCCGGGACCGCATACCAGCTTCCCGGATCCAGCTGGCGGAGCAGCTCCAGGAGCGTCCGGCGGGCCAGCCGGGGGTCGTTCTGCCAGGATCCGGTGGGCTCCGGCCGCAGGGTGGGCACATGGAAGAGATCGTTCCACGTCGTATCGTCCCGCCATGCCTCCAGCAGGGCCCGCAGCTGCTCCATCAGCGGGGCCTGCAGCCAGCGGGTGGTCACCTCGGGGTCCAGACGCAGAGCCTCCCGGCGCACCTGGGTCATCCGCAGGACCCGGGCCAGATGCCAGAGCAGGGACCAGCGCTCCCGATGGGGCCAGCGCAGCTGCCGGCGCACCGCCGGGAAACGGGACCAGGCTTCCTCCGCGCTCATGGACGCCGCGGGGGCTTCGTTGTGGAGGAAGATCAGCAGCGTGCAGAAGTCATCCGCCGGCGTCGTGCCGGTCCGCCGGATGCGCGTCGGGGCCGGCGCGGTGGGGATCCGCTCGGAAGGCTCGGGCGGGGGGGACTCCTCCATGGCGGGCAGTCCGAGCCGCAGCTCATCGGGGAGGAACACCACCTCCTCGAAGCCGGCAGGCAGCTCGGCGAACCCGAAAAAGATCCACCCGCGGAACCAGAGGGCCTCCGCCGGGCCGGTCGGTCGTTCCCAGAGCCGCTCGCCCTCCAGGCGGGCAGCCCCGACCCGTCGGATCTCCCCGAAGCGCCGCTGGAAAGAGGCGGCGGGCATCATCCCGCCCGCCGCGAGCAAGGCCTGTAATGCCGCTCGTTCCTCCTCCCCCAGGCGGGCCCAGTGCGCCGCCTGGCGCTCCGGGTCCATCATCACGGGCAGCAGGCGAGCGATCAGCGCCTCCCGGGAGAGCTGATCCGGATCCACCTCCCAGAAGCGGGCGATCACCCGGAGATGGGCCCCATCGAGATCGTTCAGGCTCTGTCGCAGCGAGCGAACCGGCATGCGCGTTCCTCCCTGTTCATTTTACCGAAACCTCCAACCGCTCAAGCCGGGATCGGGGAGTTCCGGCCTTCACGGCGACGGCCAAGCCGTCCGGCCCGAGGGGCCGGCAGATCCGGAACGGACTCGGATCCTCAACGTGCAGGCGGCCAGGCCCTCCACACCTCCAGGGCATCCCCAAGCATCTCCCTCCACAGGAGGGGCTTTCGCCCCCCACCCTTTGTCTTCAAGACGGGAAAGGTCACAGAGGAAAGCGCTCCCGCAGCCCCGAACCATCCGCCTTCGAGACGAGAAGGTCGCGGCGAAAGCCGCTCCTACAAAAATCGGCCTTTGCAGGAGGGGCTTCAGCCCCGAACCCCTGCCTTCGATGACGCGAGGCCACGGATTCCCGCAGCGGATGGCCGAAATGGATTTCGGCCTGCAAAGCGACCGATGGCAACGGAAGCGGTTCCGACCCGATCCGGAGAAGCGCTTGGCCTGACCTGGGAAATCGGTTATAGTTCGGAGCGAAAGAGGGATGCCTCTGTATGGATTCGGAAGCAAACAGGAGGCTCGATGGAAGCGCTGGAGCATCAGCTGGTGCTGTTCCTGGAGAGATTGTTCCAGGGGATGGGTTGGGGCGGCGTCGTGGCGATCATGGCCCTGGAGAGCGCCAACATCCCGATCCCCAGCGAGGTGACCATGCCGCTGGCGGGCTGGATGCTGGTTCAGGCCCGCGGCGGGACGTTGCTCCGGGCCGTCCTGGAAGGCGGGTTCTACGGTGGGTTGGGATGCACCCTGGGCTCCCTGCTCTCCTATGCCCTGGGGTATTACGGCGGGCGGCCCTTCCTGTTCCGATATGGGCGCTACCTGCTGATCCACCCGCGGGATCTGGAGGCCGCGGATCGCTGGTTCGCCCGCTGGGGGATGTGGGCGACCTTCATCTCCCGTCTGCTGCCCATCGTGCGCACCTTTATCTCCTTCCCGGCCGGCGTCGCCCGCGTCTCCATCCTCCCCTTCACCCTCCTCACCTTCACCGGATCGTTCCTCTGGTGCGCCGGCCTGGCTGCGGGAGGCTACATCTTCGGGCAACATTGGGAGGAGCTGCGCCGCCTCATGCGCCCCTTCGACATCCCCATCGCCCTGGCCCTGCTGGCCGGCTTCGCTTATTACCTCTATTGGCACATCCGCCACGCTCGGGAAGGTTACGAAGCGCTGCGCCCGGCCCTCCAGGAAGCGGATCCCCCGGGGGAGGAATAACGCGGATCACGCACCCCCGGGCTCGGAGCAGTTTTTCGTAAAGCCGGAGGATAAACCCTATAATTTTAAGCGCCGATCCGGCGTTTTCGATCCCTTCCGAAGCGGATGCTTCGGCCACAGGAAAGTCCCGTTCGGCGACCTCCGGGCGGTGGGAGGCCATGGACCCCCGCCCGGGTGAGGGCTTTCAGCAAATCGGGAGGTTTTCTCATGCCTTCTGTGGAAGCTTTGCTTGCTCATCTCAAAGATGAAGCCACGCCGCTTTCCATCCCGCGGCTTTACTGGCTTTCAGACCTGAGCGAGGAGGAGCTCGAGCAGGTCGCACGGGTCTGGCTGACGCTGTCGACGGCGCGGCGGCGGGCCATCATGAGCCATCTGGTGGACATCAGCGAAGAGAACACGGAGGTGGACTTCGGGCGCATCTTCCGCATGGCCCTGAGCGACCCGGATCCCGAGGTGCGGGCGCTGGCCATCGACGGGTTGTGGTATGAGGATCAGGACCTCCAGCTGATGCGGCGCTTCTTCGAGCTGTTCGAGAAAGATCCATCCGTGGAAGTGCGGGCTCGGGCGGCCATCGGGCTGGGGCGCTATCTCTTCAACGCCTGCATCATGGAACAGATCCCCCTCTCCGCGGTGCGCCCGGCCATCGAGGCGTTGCGGCAGGCGTTCTACAATCCGGAGGAGCCCCTGGAGGTGCGCCGGCGCGCCCTGGAGGCCCTGGGCAACACCCTGGAGCCGGACCTCCCGCTGATGATCGCCCGGGCTTATGAGGATCCCGACGAGCGGATGCGGATGAGCGCCGTCTTCGCTATGGGCCGCACCGGCGAGGAGCGTTGGGTGCCCTATGTGATGGAGGCGCTGCGCAGCCCCAGCCCCGCCATGCGCTATGAGGCGGTGGTAGCCGCCGGCGAGATCGGCATCCGGGAGGCCGTCCCCCTCCTGGCCCGCCTGATCGAGGAGGGGGACGCGGAGATCCAGGAGGCCGCGATCTGGGCCCTGGGGGAGATCGGCGGCCCGCGAGCCCGGGAGATCCTGGAGGAGCTGGCCGAAGGAGAGGACGAGGACCTCGCCGCCCTGGCCGAGGAAGCCCTCGAGGAGCTGAACCTGATGGAAGAGGCCGAGACGTTCCTGCCCCTGCTCGAGATGGACCTGGAGTCCGACGCGGCCGAGGCGGAGGCCTGGCAGGCCCTCTGGGAGGAGGAGGAAGAGGAGGAAGGCGGGGGAGACGATGAGGAGGGGCGACGGGATTGACGCGGAGGACGGAGCGCCACCGGTGATCCTGCGCCTGATCCCCCAGATCCTCTTCCACGATCTGACCCCGGTCCTTCTGGCGATCGCCGCGGGCTGGCTTCTGGGCCGCTACCTGGATGTGCCCTCCCATCCGGCGGCCCGCCTCTCCTTTTACATCCTGAACCCCTCCCTGGTCTATATGTCTCTGGTCCGCTCGGACATCAGCGGCGTGGAGCTGTTCCGGTTCCTGGGCTTCGCCGCCTCCGTGCCTTTCGTCGCGGGAGGCTTCGGCCTGCTTCTCAGCCTGGCTCTGGGCCTCTCCGCCGCGGAGCGGACCGCCCTGATGCTCACGGCGATGTTCGTGAACGCCGGCAGCTACGGGCTGGGGGTCGTGCAACGGGCCTTCGGAGATGCAGCCCTGGCCCGGGCGGTGCTGTATTTCATGACCAACAACGTCCTGCTCAACACGTTGGGGGCCACCCTGGCCCTGCATGGCGGAGGGGGCTGGAGCTGGAGACGGCTGCTCTCCATCCCCACCCTCTACGCGGCCCTCGCCGCCGCCCTGGTGCGCTGGAGCGGCTGGCATCCCCCGGAGCCCATCGAGGCCGGGATCGCCCTGCTCAGCCGCGGCGCGATCCCCGTCCTCCTCCTGGTGCTGGGGCTGGAGCTGGCCCGCATCCGCCTGGAGGATCGACGTCGGCTCATCGGGCTCGGGGCGCTGGTGCGCCTGGTCGGGATCCCTCTGATCGCGATCCCCCTGGCTCGCCTCTGGGGGCTGGAGGGCCCAGCCTGGCAGGCCGGGATCCTGGAGAGCGCGATGCCGGCGGCGATCTCCAACGTGGTGATGGCCATGGAGTTCGGGATCTACCCGCGGACCATCGCCGGCATCATCTTCCTCTCCACCCTGCTCAGCCCGCTCACCCTCAGCATATGGATCGCCTGGCTGCGAGGGTAAGGCCATGAAGCAGGCCCTCCTCGGATTCGTCCTGCTGCTCCCGATCTTCGCCCGCCCCCTCCAAACCTCAACCCCTGCGGGAACGTTCCCCGGACGGGCGACAGTGGAATACACCTTCGGCCAGCGCATGCGCTTCGTCCTGGAGGGCGAGGGCCTTCCGGCCATCTCCGAGGCCATCCTCTACTACACGATGCCGGGGATGGAAACGCCCTACCGGGTGCGCCGGACCCCGGAGGCCTCCGACGGCCTGCGCGTGATCTACGAGCGGGATCTGCGCCGGGAACCCCTCCCGCCGTTTGTCCCCATCACCTTCTGGTGGGAGGTGCGGGAGGATCCCGGGGGATGGCGCTCCACGGAGCCCCAGACCTTCCGGTATCTGGACAACCGGGTGGCCTGGCAGACCCTGAGCGCCGGCCCCTTGCGGCTGCACTGGCACGCCGGGGACCCCGGGCTGGCCCGCTCTGTCCTGGAGCTCGCCCGCCGGAGCCTGGAGCGGATCGGGGGGCCTCTGGGGTATTCCGCGCCGGAGCCCATCGATCTCTTCTGGTATGCGGATCCGGAGCTGGCGCGGGCGGCTTTCCGGCTGGCCGGCCTGGAGATCGAAGGCGAGGTTCGACCCCGCTGGCGCGCCGTGATCCTGATGGCCTCCCCCGACGGCGCGGGGCTGGAGGCGTTGCGCCGCGCCATCCCCCATGAGCTCACCCACGTTGTCCTCCACGACCTGGCGGGTGGACAGCCCCTCCCGGCCTGGCTGGACGAGGGATGGGCGGTCTGGAGCGAGGGGCCGCCGGATCCGGCGCTCCTGCGCGCCCTCCAGGAGCCCCGCCTGGAGGGCGTGTCCCTGATCGGCCTGTGTGGGGATTTCCCCACGGATCCCCTGCGGGCCCGGCAGGCCTACGCCCTCGCAGGCGCCACCGTTCGTTATCTCCACGATCGCGAGGGGATCGGAGGGCTGCGGGGGTTGCTGGAAGCCTACGCCCAGGGCCTCTCCTGCGAGAGCGGCGTCCGCCGCGTCCTGGGGCGGTCCCTGGATCGCCTGGAGCGGGAGGTGGAGGCGGCGCTGCGCCCGCAGCCGCCCGGGCGCGCCGTCCTGGAGGGGTTGGGCCCGTGGCTCTTGCTCTTCCTGCTGATGAGCCTGGGCCCCTTCTCCCTCTTGCTCGGAGGGCGGTCTTCATCCGCCCGGTGAGCCCCTCCGGGCGGCGCGCCAGCGCTCGATGTCGACGCGGTGCTCCGCATCGTGCTCGTAAGTCTCCGAGGCGATGAGCTCCCACAGGGGTCCCGCAAGGCCGGGGAAGCGTCCGGGCTGTGTGAGATCCGCATCCGAGAAACGCTCCAGGCGCCTCAACAGCTGCTGGAACGTCCCGTGGAAATCGGCCAGCACCCGCTCCAGCGGGCGGTCCTTCTGCTCCCGATAGATGCGCGCGTTCAGCGCGTCCACCTCCGCCGGGGAGAGTTCCAGGTCTTTCGGACGCCGACCCTGCTCCAGCTGGAAGAGGGCCGTGATCAGGCGGCCCTGCCAGACGGCCAGATGGGCCAGGATGTCCTTGACCGTCCACTCCCCAACCACTGGCACGTCGGTCATCTCCTCCGGGGAGAGCCCCTCAAGGGCTTGCAGCAGACGTTCCCGCTCCTCGTGGATCCGGCGGATCAGCGCGGCTTTGTCCATCGGCGCCTCCCGGACGTCTCTCCGGGTAGAGGATAGCCCCATCTTCGGCGCAGGGGAAGGACGCTGAGGGGGAAGGATTGCCGCCCGGATCCCGCCGGGCTATCATCGAGATCGAAGGCTTCAAATCGATCCGGAAGCTCCGCACGGTCATCGATGAGGATCCGGCCAGCGCTCAGCCTTCCTACCTCCGGAACGCCCGGCTCATCGAGGAAAACCATGGCGTTCGGGTGCTGGAGGATCCACAGCGCGGCCATCGGATCCTCATGTTGTGTCCCCGGCTGGAGGGCTGGATCCTGCAAGTCGCGCGGCGAAACGGCATCCGGCCGGAGGACCATCGACTCCCCCCTGATGAGGACAAGCTCCACGAGGAGATCAACCTCCGCCCGCAGAGATTCGAGGATTTGATCCGAGGGCTTTTGGAACGGAAGTGCCCTGAGCTCGATTACCTGAGGCGATGGATCCGTGCGGGGCGGGAAGGAGCAACCGGACCGCGAGCCCTATGAGGGCGGGCGAGGCGGCTGCTCCTCGGAGGGAGCGGAGCGGGCGAGCTGGCCGAGGACGGCAAGAGCCCGCGGGGGGCGTTCCAGGATGGCGCGCAGGTGATGGCCGATGAGCTCGCCGATCTCCCGCAGGGTCTCCGCCCGCAGGGGGGCCGTCCGGAAGGCCGGGTAAGGCGTCCGCAGGATGAAGCGCATCCCTTTCAGCGCCGCGCGGCTCAACGGGTAAGCCCCCGGCGCGCCCCGGGCGCACCGCGGGCAGAGGACGCCGCCGCGCCGCGGATCGAACCCATACGGGCCCCGCTCCTCCCGCAGCGGTTCCCCGCAGCCCACGCAGAACTCCACCTGAGGCCGGAACCCCGCGATCTCCAGGAGATGCAGCTCGTAGTAGCGGATGACCCGCTGGGGATCCTCGCCGCCGTCCAGGCGGTCCAGGGTGTCCGACAGCAGGCGATAGAGGGCGCGGCTTTCCTCCCCTTCGGGGGCGAGGGCCTCGGCCAGCTCCGCCGCGTAGTGAGCCAGGGCGCTGCGGTCCAGGTCCTCCCGCAGATGGGAATGGGGAGCGATGACCTCCGCCTGGCTGATCACATCCAGCTCCCGCCCCCGGGCCAGGAGCAGGGAGGTCCGCATGAAGCGCTCCAGGTGGCCGGCCTTGCGGCTTCGGATCTTGCGGACCCCCTTGGCCAGCGCGCGGTGCTTCCCGAGCTCCGGCGTCAGCAACACCAGGAGCCGGTCCGCCTCGCCGAAATCGACCCGTCGCAGGATGATGGCCTCCGTGCGATACAGGCGTTCCCGATTCATCCGGAGCCTTCCCGGAGGATGCCCGCTTCGGGATCCCGCTCCGCCGAAGCGGAAGCCTGCGTCGCCGCGACGGGGGTGACGCGGACGGCCTGGGGCCCTTTCGGAGTCACCTCGACCTCGAAGGTGACCGGCTGGTTGGCCTCCAGGACCAGCCCGGGGCGGGCGATCCCCGTCCGGTGGAAGAAGATCTCGGTGCCGTCCTCGCAGCGGATGAAGCCATAGCCCTTCTCGGGGCTGAACCACTTCACCCGCCCCTCATAGACCTGCCCGGGCTCCAGCTTGCGCTTCGGTCGCGCCGCCTCCGCCCGGCACTTCGGGCACATGGTGGGCTCCACTAGGGGCTGGCCGGCCTCCACCATGCGCCGCTGTTCTGTCACCGTAAACACAAAAGGTCGGCCGCACTTCTCACACGTCAACAGCTTGTCCGCGAAAGGCATCGCGCGCTCCCCCTTATGCGGGATGGAAGCGATCGGAATCCCTTCATCCCCCTCCGGGGCTGGGGGTGGAAGGGACCTCGCCAGGGCTCCAGCGGAAGGTCCGGGCGGCCGCCGGGCCGGCCGGCTCGAACCGCACCGTTCCATCCGGCTCCACCACCCGCCGCACCACCTGAACGGTCCAGCGGAAGATATAGGGGCCCGCTTCCCCTTCCATGGCCGATCGGAGGAGGGAAGCCGGGATGTGCCAGGCGGTGGCCCGGGTGCGGAAACGGCCGATCTCCACGCCGTCCTCCCGGAACAGCCGGACCTCATACATCTCGCTGGGCTCGAGCAGCCCGACGGACGCCCACTGGACGAGGACGGGCAGCCCGGCTCCTTCCACCCGGGCGCCATCGGGCGGGCTGAGCAAGGGCGGCGGCGGATAGGTCGGCACCGGCGTGGGGGTCGGGGTGGGCGTCGGGCCGGGGGCCGGTGTGGGCGTGGCCAGGGGGATCACCAGGGTCTGCCCGGCCTGGATCCGCTCCGGGTTCCCGATGCCGTTCGCCGCCTGGATGGCCTGCATGGAGACCCCGTAGCGCTGGGCGATGGCCAGCAAAGTCTCCCCCGGCTGCACCACGTGGAGGATCTTATCCGGCCGCGGCGTGGGAGACGGGGTCACCCCCGGCGGGAGCGTCGGGGTGGCCAGGATCGGCGTCGGCGTGTAGACCGGGATCCTCAACACCTGCCCGACGACGATGAGATCCCCCGAGAGGTTGTTCAAACGCCGGATGTCATCCACCGTGACCCCATAGCGCTCGGCGATGTAGAGCAGCGTCTCCCCGGCCTGGACCTGGTGCTCCAGCGGTGGGATCGGGGTGGGAGTGAGCGTGGGCGTCGGCGTAACGGTGGGCCGGGGCGTGGGGGTGGCGGTGGGGGTGAAAGGCGTTCCGGTGAGGGTGGGCGTCGGGCGGGCCATCGCCGCCCGCGCCATCCGCCAGGCCAGCCCACCCACCGCCAGGAAGAGCAGCACAACCAGCGCGAACCCCAGAAGGGCCGATCGCCAGGGGATCGGCGGCTCGGGCTCCGGCTGGAGGGCCTCCGGTGGGATCGTGAGATCCGCCCCGCACCGCCAGCAGGTGCGGGAGCGGCGGGAAACCGGCATCCCGCATGTCGGGCACCGCCGGAAGAGTCCGGAGCTGCGGGCTTCGCTCATCGCGCTGATCCATCCAGGCCCAGGATGGGGGCAATCCCCTGCATGGCCTCCAGGACGCGGGCCACATGCTCCTCCAGGGGCACCCCCAGCTCCGCCGCCCCCCGCTCGATGTCCGCCCGGTTCACCCCGGCGGCGAACCGCCGATCTTTCCATTTCTTGAAGATCGAGTCCACGGTCACGCTATACAGGCTGCGGTCGGGCCGGACCAGGGCGACGGCGGTGATGAGGCCGGTCAGCTCGTCCACGGCGAAAAGCGCCTTGTCCCGCCGGGTGACCCGGGGGACGCCGGTGACTTCGGTGGCGTGGGAGAGGATGGAGCGAATGATGTCCTCCGGCCATCCGCGCTCCCGAAGGATGCGCGCCCCCTGGTTAGGGTGGCCGTCGGGGGCGACGTTCGGGTAGCGTTCGTAGTCGAAATCGTGGAGGAGCCCGACCAGACCCCAGGACTCCTCATCCTCTCCGAAGTAGCGGGCGTAAGCCCGCATGGCCGCCTCCACGGCCAGCATGTGCCGCCGCAGGTTCTCGCTTTGAGTGAACTCGCACACCAGCGCCCACGCGTCCTCCCGGGTGGGCATCGTCCCTTCCACCTCCGATCCGGATCGCTTCCTCATTTTCCTGAATTTCCTCCAAACTTCCCACCCTGTCAACATCGCCGCGCGGCCCGGGTCCGTTTTGGGCATAGGCGAATCGGCGGGCTTCCGGCTGGATCGCCTCCGGTGCCTGGGATCTCCACTGAATCGCGGGGCGAAAACGGCGGCCTCGCCCAAAAAACGGGGGAGCCCTGGAGGCGCCGCCAGGGCTCCCCTGCCCGGGAGACCATCGGATCCACCGTCCGCACCTCAATCCTTCAGAAAGCCATGACCCGCTGGCGGCGCCGGAGGGACGAGCCATCCCGCCCCCGCCCGCCTGGCGGTCCGGCCTCGGTTTCAACGGGAGGGCGACGGGGTCAGCCTGCAGCCCGTTCGTAGACCTCCGGGTTCACACAATAGGGGAGCCGCTCGCCCCGGAGGCCGGCCAGCACGTTCAGGGCCGCGATCTCCGCCATGCGGTTCCGCGTGGTCACCGTCGCGCTGCCGATGTGGGGGACCACAATGCAGTTCGGCAGCTGGAGGAGCGGATGATCCGCCGGGAGGGGCTCCGGATCCGTGACGTCGAGGGCGGCGGCGAAGATCCGCCCCTCCTTCAGGGCCTCGTAAAGGGCCTCCGTGTCCACGATAGGGCCCCGGGCGGCGTTCACCAGGACGGCGGTGGGCTTCATCTTGGCGAAGGCCTCCCGGTTGATCAGGCGATAGGTGCTCGGGTTGAGATCCGTGTGGATGGTGATGAAATCGCTCTCCCGGAGGAGGGTGTCCATGTCCACGAAGGCGGCCCCGAGCTCGGCTTCCGCGGCCTCGTTCCGGCGGACGTCGTGATACAGGATGCGCATGTTGAACCCTTTCGCCCGACGGGCCACCGCCGTCCCGATCCGCCCCATGCCGATGATGCCAATGGTCGCTCCGTAGACGTCCTGGCCCAGCAGGAGCAGGGGGCCCCAGGTGATCCAGCGGCCCTCCCGCACGTAATCGATGGCTTCCCGGATGCGCCGGGCGGCGGCCAGCAGCAGCGCCCACGTGAGGTCCGCTGTGGCCTCGGTGAGGACCCCGGGGGTGTTCCCCACGGGGATGCCCCGACGGGTGCACTCGGCCACATCGATGTTGTCGAAGCCGACGGCCATGTTGCTGACCACCTTCAGGCGCGGCGCGGCGTCCAGCAGCTCCGCGTTGACCTTCTCGGTCAACAGGCAGAGGAGGCCGTCGGCATCGGCCACTTCCTTCAACAGGATCTCGCGGGGGACCGGGAGATCGCTGTCCCAGACTTTGATCTCCGCATGCTCCCGCAGGACCTCGAAGGCCCGTTCCGGGATGCGTCGCGTGATGTAAACCTTGGGACGGGTCATCGGAGACCTCCGCTGGCGTGAGATAGGGTCATGGGCTCGGACACGGCCCGGGCTGTCGTCGTCCGTCCTCGGCGGCCCCTTAGCCAACGCCCCCGCTCTCCAGGGCGTCCACCGCCTGATCCACCAGCTCGACCAGCTCCTCCCATTCCTCCTCAGTCAGGTGGATGGAGACATTGCCCAGCTCCAGATGGAAGAGGGACTGGCCGTCGTCGCCGGTGCTGCGCCAGACGGCGAAATGCTCCGTCTCCGCCAGCGTTTCCATCGCGAACTCATCCCCCGGCTCGTCCATCACCATGGCAGGGCTCCTTTCGAGATTCATTGAGGTTTCGGGTCTTCCTCATGAAGGGATCGCCGGCTCAGCCGGGATCCTGCCCGCCTGTCCGCCGCCGGGCTCAGGCGGTCTCTTCCTCCTCTTTACGCCACGCCGCCAGGTCCAGGGTGAGGCGGCTGAAGAAGCTGTTGGGCGGCAGCGCGCCGCTGCCATACTCCAGCTCCACCACGCGGGCCTGAAGCCGGAGGCCCTGGGTTTCCAGCTCCACGATGGCCCCGGGGGAGGCCAGCACCAGGTCCCCCTTCTGCCGCAGGCGGGCCTGAAGGGCGGTGTCCCGATAGGCGTGCTCGCTGGCCAGCACCTTGGTCACGGTCTTGATGTCGTTCTTGTCGAAGAGCCAGACCTCGAAGGCAGTCACCTTGGCCGGGTCCCCAACGCCGATGGTCTCGGAGATCCCCACGCCGAACTCGCCCAGGAACTCCCCGTTGGGCAGCTCGATGGGGAAGGAGAGGTCGAAGTGATCATCCCCCAGCTTGTAGGTCACTTGCCGTTGCGCCAGGGGAGGCGCCCCGACGGCCGGATAGGCCTCGATGGGCGCCGGCGGCTCGGGGGCGGCCGGGGTTCGCATCGGGCCGGCCGGAGCTGCCGCCGCGGGGGCGGGCGTCAGGCGCCGCGGGACCGCCTGGGGGGTTCGACGGCGCAGGAGGAAGAAGGCGATCCCGAGGAGGATCAGACCGGCCAGCCCAACGATACAGTAGGACGGGATCCCACCTCGGGCGGGCGCGGGAGGCACGGGGGCCTGCTCCCAGGCCGCGGCCAGTTGCTCCATCGCGGCGCGGCGGGCAGGATCCGTCTCCTGGGCGGCCAGGTTGCGGATCTCCCGGGCGGCGTCTCGGGGGTTCCAGCGCTGGCCCAGCCAGCCCGCGCTCTCCTCCACCCGCAGAAAACCCGCCCGGGTGGCGTCCGCCAGCAGGCGCAGATAGTTCGCCCGGTAATCCACCCGCAGATCCACGGGGGCGGCGTCCGTCCACTCCACCGGGGCGATATACCAGCCATAGATCAGCCCGAGGGCCAGGCCGGCCAGGAAGAGGGCTCCTCCGATGAGCAGCCTCTGACGGTAAGGTCGGAGCAGGATCTCGACGGCCTGCAGGATCGTTCCCACGGCGGACCTCCTTCCGGATCTTGGGGGACGCTATCCGCGCACCGGGATCAGGGGGTCGCGGGAGGCATGCGTAAGGATCTCCCGGACCCCATCTTCGCCTACGACCACCATGTCTTCAATGCGCACGCCACCCCAGCCGCTCAGATAGATCCCGGGCTCCACGGTGAGGACGGCGCCGGCGGGCACCGGGTCTTCCGCGATGGGCCCGGCCGAGGGCTTCTCGTGGATCTCCAGGCCCACCCCGTGGCCCAGGCCGTGGCCGAAGGCGTCCTTGTAGCCTGCCTCCTCGATGACGGCGCGCGCCAGCGCATCGATCTCCTTGCCCGGCATCCCGGCCCGCATATGGCGGATGGCGGCCTCCTGGGCGCGCAGGACGATGTCATAGATCTCCCGGAAGCGCCGGGGCATGCGGCCCAGGATGAAGGTGCGGGTGAGATCGGAGTGATAGCCGTCCACCCGCGCCCCCAGGTCCACCACGATGGGCTCGCCGACCTTCAGGGGACGGTCCCCCGGGTGATGGTGGGCCATGGCCGCGTTCGGCCCGGAGGCCACCAGGATGTCGAAGGCCACATCTTCCCCTCCGTGGGTGCGCAGGTATTGCTCCGCCAGCCAGGCGGCCTCGCGCTCCGTCATCCCCGGGCGCAGGCGGCGACGCAGATAGGCCATGGTGGCATCGGCGATGCGGGCGGCCTCCCGGATGCGGGCCAGCTCCTCCTCATCTTTCACCGCCCGCAAGCTCTCCACCCAGTCCCGGGTCGGAATCCACCTCACCTTCGGCGCGGCCTTTTTCCAGCTCTTCCACTGATCCACCGTGACCCGGGCGCTCTCGAAGGCGATGCGTTGAGGCGAGCCGATCTTCTTCAGGAACTCCGGCAGGATCTCGGAGAAGCGGCGGCTCGGGAGCCGATACAGGGTGAAATCGGGGGCCTGGCGGGCCGCCTGCTCCCAGTAACGGAAATCCGTGAGGATCCAGGCGCCACGGGGCGTGATGCAGAGGATCGCGGCGGAGCCGGTGAACCCGGAGAGATAGCGGACGTTGGGGAGGTAGGTGACCAGGAAGGCCTCGACCTTCTTTTCCGCCATAAGGCGGCGCACGGCTTTCACCCGCTGTCGATGCACCGCAGCCATCCTGCACGCTCCGGGAGGATTGAAGTTCCATCAGGGACCGGCACCTGGATCGGCCGGTTGGCTTCTTATAGTAAGCAATTCCTCGCTCCCGGGCAAACGCGAGCGACGGAGGAACGGGCCCCGGCACCAGCCGCCGTAGCCTCTCCTTCGGCCCTGGGAGGCCTCGCCTTGGGCGTTGAATGAATTCGACCTGGGGAGGCCTCCGGCCGACGGCCGGCCTGCGCGCCGAATGAATTCGACCTCAGGGGGCCTCCGGCCAATGGTCGGCCTGCGCCGACCGGAAAAGCGCTCTTTGCGTCGGCGAAGGCCGACGCCTGGCGCGCAGCGCCCGAGGAGGCCGATTTCAATCGGCGTGAAGGCCTGGGGCGTCGAATGAATTCGACCTCGGGGGGCCTCCGGCCGACGGCCGGCCTGCGCCGATCGGAAAAGCGCTTTTTGCGTCGGCGGAGGCCGACGCTTGGTGTGGAGCGCCTGGAGAGGCCGATTTCAATCGGCGTGAAAGCCTTGGGCGTCGAATGAATTCGACCTCGAGGGGCCTTCGGCCAATGGTCGGCCTGCGCCGACCGGAAAAGCGCTCTTTGCGTCGGCGGAGGCCGACGCCCGGCGCGTAAGCGCCTCAGAAGGCCGATTTCAATCGGCGTGAAGGCCTGCGCCGACCGGGAGGGTGTTCTTTTGCGTCGACGAAGGCCGACGCTTGGCGCGTAAGCGCCTCAGAAGGCCGATTTCAATCGGCGTGAAAGCCTCCGGCCCTCGGGCCCTCGGAGCGGCCCCCGCCGTGATTCCACGGCGAGATCTGAGATGCCGGGAGCGAAGGGCCGCCCAGGGTTACAATAAGAAGCCGGCAGGGGCTTCGGATCGGATCGGGAGGACGTGGCATGGGATCCCTGGTGGTGCTGGTGGATGGACATTCTCTGGCTTACCGGGCGTATTACGCCCTGTTGCGGCAGGGCCTGCAGACCCGCAAGGGGGAGCCGACCCATGCGGTCTACGGCTTCACTTCGATGCTCCTGAAGGTCTGGCGGGAGCACCGCCCGGACTACATGGCCGTGGCCTTCGATGTGGGGCGCACCTTCCGCCACGAGGCCTTCGCCGAATACAAGGCGACGCGGGCCGAGCGCCCCTCCGATTTCGACACCCAGCTGGCCCGCATCCGGCAGATCATCGAAGCCTTCGCCATCCCCATCCTGACCGTGGAGGGCTACGAGGCGGACGATGTGATCGGCACCGCCGCCCGCCAGGCCCTCGAGCGAGGCATGGAGGTCCTCATCGTCACCGGCGACACGGACACCTTCCGGCTGATCCGCCCGGGCATCCGGGTGCTCACCTCTCGCCGCCACTTCGATGACATCGTGATCTACGACGTTCAGGCCATCCGGGAGCGCTACGGCCTGGAGCCCCATCAGCTGGTGGACCTCAAAGCCCTCACCGGCGACCCCAGCGACAACGTCCCCGGCGTGCGCGGGATCGGGGAGCGCACGGCCACCGAGCTGCTGAAGCGCTACGGCTCCCTGGAGAACATCTACGCCCATCTGGACGAGATCCAGCCGGAGCGGGTGCGGCGGCTGCTGGAGGCCGGCCGGGAGCAGGCCTTCCTGAGCAAGGAGCTGGTCCGCATCCGCACCGACGCCCCGATTGCGGTGGACTGGGAGGCGTGCCGGGTCGGACGCTATGACCGGGAGGCGGTTCTGGCTCTCTTCCAGGAGCTGGAGTTCCGGAGCCTGATCCCCCGTCTCCCGAACGGCGCGGCCCCTTCGGAAGAGAAGCCCCCGGAGGCCCCTCCGGGGCCGGCCCGCCAGCCCACCCTCTTCCCGGAGCCCATCGGGCCCGCCGTGGTCCAGCCCTTAACGGTCCCCCCGCTGCGGACGGAGCATCTGCCTCGCCCGACGGAGGCCACGGTGGTGACCGATGAGGCCGGGCTGGCCGCGCTGCGGGAGGCTCTGGAGCGAGCGCCTCGCTTCGCCTTCGATGTGGAGACCGACGCCCTCTCCCCGATGCGGGCGGGCCTGGTGGGCCTCTCCTTCGCCGTGGAGGAAGGGCGAGGCTATTACGTCCCGGTCGGCCATCGGGACGGCACCCCCCAGCTGCCCCTCGGCCGGGTTCTGGAGGTCCTGGGGCCCGTCCTCCGCGACCCGGGGCGTCCCAAGGTGGCCCATCACGCCAAGTTCGACATGCTGATCCTGGCCCGCCATGGGGTGGAGGTGGAGGGGCTGGTCTTCGACACCATGGTCGCCGAATGGGTGCTCAACCCGGCCGCCTACGGTCTCAACCTGAAGCATCTGGCGTGGCTCCGGCTGGGCGTGGAGATGACCACCATCGAGCAGCTGATCGGGAAAGGGAAGGGCCAGCGCTCCTTCGCCGATGTCCCGGTCTCCGCCGCCGCCCCTTACGCCGCGGCCGACGCCGATCTCACCCTGCGCATCGCCCGGGTTCAGGAGGAGGAGCTGCGACGGCAGGGGCTGTGGAAGCTCTTCACCGAGATCGAGATCCCCCTCATCCCCGTGCTGGTCCGGATGGAGCAGGCCGGGATCCTGATCGACGTCCCCCTGCTGCAGCAGATGTCCGTCGAGTTCGAGAAACGGATCCAGACCCTGGCCCAGGAGATCTACCGCTGGGTGGGATACCCGTTCAACCTGGACTCCCCGCGCCAGCTTTCCGATGCCCTGTTCGGCAAGCTGCAGCTGCCCACGGCCGACGTTCCGCGGACCGGGACGGGGATGTATTCGACCTCCAGCGAGGTGCTGGAGAGCCTGCGGGGGGCGCATCCGGTGATCGAGCTCATCCTGGAATACCGGCAGCTGGCCAAGCTGAAGAGCACCTACGTGGACGCCCTACCGCGGATGATCCATCCGGATACCGGCCGGATCCATCCCATTTATCACCAGACCGGGACGGTGACCGGGCGCATCTCGGCCAGCGATCCGAACATCCAGAACATCCCCATCCGCACCGAGCTGGGCAAACAGATCCGACGGGCCTTCATCGCCCCGCCGGGCTGCGCGCTCCTTTCCGCCGATTACTCGCAGATCGAGCTGCGCATCCTGGCCCACATCACCGGGGATCCCGGGCTGATCGCGGCCTTCCGGGCGGGAGAGGACATCCACCGGGCCACGGCGGCGAAGGCCTTCGGGATCCCGCTGGATCAGGTGACGGAGGAGCAGCGCAACTTCGCCAAGCGGATCAACTACGGGCTGATCTACGGGATGAGCGCCCATGGGCTGGCCCAGCAGCTGGGGGTCTCGCGGCGCGAGGCGGAGCGGTTCATCCAGCAGTATTTCACCGCCTTCCCCCGGGTGAAGGTCTACATCGAGACCATCAAGGAACGGGTCGCCCGACAGGGGTATGTGGAGACCCTCCTGGGACGCCGGCGCTACTTCCCGGAGCTGATGCCGGCGGCGCCCGGGCAGCCCCCGCGCCGGCTCCCGGAGGCCGTGCGCCGGAAGGCGGAGCGGGAGGCCATCAACGCCCCCATCCAGGGCAGCGCCGCGGACATCATCAAGATCGCCATGATCCGGATCGACCGGGCCATCCGGGAGCAGGGCCTGCGGACCCGCATGATCATGCAGGTTCACGACGAGCTGGTGTTCGAGGTGCCCGAGGAGGAGGTCGAGATCGTCCGGGCGCTGGTGGACGAACGGATGCGGAACGCCTACCCCCTGCGCGTGCCGCTGGACGTGGAGATCCACATCGGGCCTCACTGGTCATAAGGGGCCGGAAGATCCTCCGATCCGCTCCCAGGGCTTTCCGGTTTTTCCAGATGCGGGACGGATCCGGACGCTGGGGGATCGGTTCCTGGTCGACGGGTTTCGGATGTGCGTGGCCGGTTTCCCGGATCCCTGCTCACAGGTCCCGGCGCTCGAACTGATAGACAGCCAGGGCGAGGAAGAAAGCGATGTAGAGGACGGCGTAGAGAAGCATCCGGTCGCTGGGGATGGTGGCGGCGGTGAACGGATTGAAGCCGGCCAGGCGGGCGAGGGGGCTCTGGAGCTCATAGGCCGTGCGCCGCCAGATGGCCTCCGCCGGCATCAGCAACGAGGCCAGGATCCCCAGATCCACCACAGCCGGTTGTCGGATCAGGCTCCCGACCTGCTCCATCCATCCCCCGACGAACGCCACGCCGTAAAGGCCCAGCCCCAGCGCCCCATTGGCCAGGCTCGACAGCCAGGTCCCTCCCCAGAACGAGAGGGAGAGCGGGACCAGGGCCTCGAGGGCGAGGAGGGCGAGCCCCCGGGCCCATCCGGGGGGAGCCCACCCGGTGATCCAGGCCGTCAGGCCCATGATCCCGCCTCCCAGCCCCAGGGCGTAGAGGAGCAACCAGAGGGCATGCCCGAGGAACTTGCCCAGGAGGATCTGGGAGCGGGCCACCGGCCGCGCCGCCACCGCCTGGATCACCCCCGAGGCGATCTCCCCGGCGATGGCGTCCGCCGTCCCGATGACCGCGGCCATGATGATCAGGAAGTTCGCCACATAGAGGGCCGCCAGCATCAGGAACCCCACCGCCTCCTCCCGAACCCGGGGATCCGGGGGGCCGAAGCGGGTGAGCTCCCGATGGACCAGGGCCATGCCAAGGCCGAAGAGGAGCAGGAAGACGGCCCCCAGGCCGAAGGCCGCCAGCACCAGCCGGCGGCGCGATACCTCCCGCAGGGTCAGCCCGGCGATCAGACGGATGGCCTCCATCGACGCGCCTCCTCACTTTTCCCCGCTCAACGAAGCGGACGTTTCTCCGGGATCCCCGGCCGTCGGGGGTAGCCGGCCGGCGTGGGCGCCGCTTTCTCGAAGACCAGCAACGTCCGTGGGGGAAGATGGGGCGGCCAGGCCACCTCCCGGCGCTCCCGAAGCCGACCGCCCAACCGCTCCAATGCTCCCCGGGCTGCCGCCAGCTCCTCCTCCACTTCCGCCCCCTTCATCGCCACCGCCACCCCATTCACCCGGACCAGGGGGAGCAGATACTCCAGGAGAACGGGGAGAGCGGCCACGGCGCGGGCGATGGCGATGTCGTAGCGCTCGCGATGCGCCGGATCCTGCCCCACCTCTTCGGCCCGGCGCGCCAGCACCGTCACGCCGTCCAGCCCGAGCTCCCGCGCCACCGCCTCGAGGAAGCGGGCTTTCTTCCCCACGGACTCAATCAGGGCGACCTCGAGGGCCGGCCAGGCCAGCTTCAGGGCCAGGCCGGGGAACCCGGCGCCGCTCCCCACGTCGGCCAGCCGGCGCGCCGGCCACCGGGCGGGCGCAGGCGGCCATCCGGGCTCCCGCAGGACCATCAGGGCGGTCAGCGAGTCGATGAAATGGCGGGCGGCCATGGCCTCCGGATCCACGATGGTGGTGAGGTTGATCCGCTCGTTCCACTCCCGCACCATGCGGGCGTAGCGCGCCATGGCCTCCAGGGCCGGCTCCGGCAGGGTCCACCCCAGCCCGCTCAGGCCCTCCTCCAGCACGCGCCGGAACATCCTCTCGAAGTCCTCATGCTTCATTGGCCAGAACCGAAGAAAACGAAAGGTCGGGGCTAAAGCCCTTCCTGCAGAAAACGGGGAAACATCCGAACGATCGTCGGAAAACTCACGATCCTACCTGGGCGCCGATTCGCGACCACGCCTGGCGGATCCCCCGCAGGAGCGCGTCCTCCTGATCCGGGCGCACCGTGCGCAGATCCAGCCACACCGCGTCCTCCTGAACCCGGGCGATGATGGGCGGATCCGCTTGACGCAGCGCGGCCATCAACGCCTCAGGGTCCGGCGGCCGCAGGACCAGGGCGGCGCTGGGCAGGGTTTCGCCGGGGAGGCTGCCTCCGCCGATGGTGGAACGGGTCGGGCGGACCTCCGCGGGGATCCCTTCGGCCCGGAGCCGGGCCGCGCAGGCCTGGGCCCGTCCCTCCAGCTCCTCCAGAGGCGTGGCGATCATCCGCCAGACCGGGATCTCCCGGGTGGCTTCCCCTTTGAGGTAATGGATGAGGGTGGCGCTCAGGGCGGCCAGCGTGAGCTTGTCCGGACGCAGGGCGCGCATCAGCGGATGCCGCCGCATGCGGGCCAGAAGCTCCCGCTTTCCCACCAGGATCCCGGCCTGAGGGCCTCCCAGCAGCTTGTCGCCGCTGAAGCACACCACCGCCGCGCCCGCCGCGACGCTCTCCTGCACCATCGGCTCGTGGGCCAGGCCGAAGGCCGCCGTGTCCAGCAACGCCCCGCTCCCCAAATCGTCCATCACCGGGACGTCGTAACGGGCCCCGAGGGCCACCAGCTCCGCCAGGGGCACCTCGGAGACGAAGCCGATCATGCGGAAGTTGCTATGGTGGGCATGGAGGATGAGGGCGATGTCCTCCCCCCGGGCGAGGGGCTCTTCATAATCGCGGAGGTGGGTCCGGTTGGTGGTGCCGACCTCGATCAGGCGCGCGCCGCTCTGGGCCATCACCTCGGGGATGCGGAAGCCGCCGCCGATCTCGATGAGCTGGCCCCGGGAGATCAGGACCCCGCGCCCCCGGGCCATGACGGTGAGGGCGAGCAACACCGCGGCCGCGTTGTTGTTGACCACCAGAGCGGCTTCGGCCCCGGTGAGCCGGCACAGCTGCTCCTCCACCGCGGCCTGACGCTCCCCCCGCTCCCCTTTCTCCAGATCGAACTCCAGGTCGCTGTAGGCCGCTGCGGCCCGAATGGCCTCCAGGGCGGCCTCGGGGAGGGGCGCGCGGCCCAGGTTGGTGTGCAGGATCACCCCGGTGGCGTTGATCACCGGGCGCGGGCGAGGGGTGTGCCAGCGGGCCAGAAGGGCGGCGGCCCGCTCCAGAACGGCCCGCTCGGACGGCGGGGAGTCGCCCGGCCGGAGCTTCGCGCGGAACTCCGTCAGGGCCTCCCGCAGGGCGTCGGCGACGGCCTCATGGCCGAAGGCCGCCACGAGGGGCGCCGCGCCCTCCGCCCGCAGCAGCCGATCCACGCTGGGCAGCTCCCGACGGGGATCCATCCCCACCTTTCCCTCCGCGATGGGTTCCGATCCGCGGTCTCCCCCAGAGGCCGCCCCATCGCCCCGCAGGGCGGGGGCCGCTTCCACCGTGACCCTGTCAGAGAGGTCGGGGCGAAAGCGCCTCTCCCACGATCTTTGCAGGAGCGGCTTCGGCCGCGAACCTTTGTGCGCATCGAAGACCTGAAGTCCAGGGCGAAAGCTCCCCCTGCCGGAAACTTAGAGATCAGCCTGACCTGGCGCCGGCCTCCGCCGACGCCAGGGATCCCCTTTCGGTCGGCCGCAGGCCTCCCCAAGGTCGCCTTCATTCGCCAGGCTCTGCGTCCGGCTCGGTGGCCCACCACAGGAGCTCAGCCCCGAGCAACAAAACGGCGAGCAGAGCGATCCACTCCAGCCGGAGAGCCCGCTGGAAGTGTAACAGCGCCAGGGCTGCGATGCCGAGAGCGCCCCAACCGCTGCGCCGCCAGATTCGCTCCCTGCGCGGCGGTGCCCCCTCCTCCCCTCGCCGGTGAAGGAGCTCCATCGGAAACCAGAGCAGCCCCCAGGCCATCAGGCCGATCCCGAACCCCATCAGCAGGCGCGCGAGCGCCAGATCCGGATACAGGCGCCAGAGGGTGAACAGGATGATCAACCCTCCCGCACCGATCAGCCCGAGCGCGGTCCATGCGTGCGAACGCCACATCCTCGCCCTCCATCGGAGATCCGGGAGCCCTCCGGCCGAAGCCATCCGCTATCCGATCCCCGCGGGGATCGTCTCGTAGATGTGGGGCAACAGCGGGACTGGGGCCTCCCGGATGCGCACCGCCCGGGAGAGCCAGGCCTCCGCCTCCGCGAGCCGCTCCTCCGCGTTGGCGTGCACCGTGAACAGGGGCTCGCCCCGCCGCACCGGATCGCCCACCTTGCGATGGACCAGGATCCCCACCGCGGGATCGATGGGCTCCCCCTTCTTCGTCCGTCCGGCCCCCAGGGCCACGGCGGCCATGCCGACTTCGTAAGCCCGCATCTCGGCGATGTATCCATCGGCGGGCGCCGGGATCTCCCGGATCAGGCGGGCTCGGGGAAGGCGCTCCGGCTCCTCGATCTGCTCCACATCCCCGCCCTGGGCGGCCACCAGGGCGCGGAACTTCTCCCAGGCGGCCCCGGAGGACAGCGTCTCCTCCGCCAGCCGGCGGCCCTCCGCCACGCTCCCTGCCCGGCCGCCCAGATACAGCATGTAGGCGGCGATGGTCAGGCAATGCTCCCGGAAATCCTGCGGCCCATCGCTCCGCAGCGTGGCGATGGCCTCCTTCACCTCCAGGGCGTTGCCGACCGCCTCGCCCAGGGGCTGGTTCATATCCGAGATCACCGCCACCACCCGCCGGCCCAGCGCGAATCCGATGTCGACCATCCGCTGGGCCAGGGCCCGCGCGTCCTCCAGGGTCTTCATAAAGGCGCCGTTGCCGACCTTAACGTCCAGCACGATGGCGTCGGCCCCCGCGGCGATCTTCTTGCTCATGATCGAGGCGGCGATCAGCGGGATGCTGGGGACGGTCCCGGTGACGTCCCGCAGGGCGTAGAACTTCCCATCCGCGGGCGCCAGGTCCGCCGACTGGCCGCAGAGGACGGCGCCGACCCGCCGGAGCTGCTCCCGGAACTCCTCCACGGTGAGCTCCACCCGGAAGCCCCGGATGGACTCCAGCTTGTCGATGGTCCCGCCGGTGAAGGAGAGGCCCCGGCCGCTCATCTTGCCCACGGGCAGGCCGGCGGCGGCCACCAGAGGCACCACCACCAGGCTGACCTTGTCGCCCACCCCGCCCGTGGAGTGCTTGTCCACCACCACCGGGGCGATATCGTGGAGATCCAGCACCCGCCCGGAGTAGGCCATGGCCAGGGTGAGGTCGGCCGTCTCCCGGGGCGTCATCCCGCGGAAGTAAACGGCCATCAGGAAAGCGGCGGCCTGGTAATCCGGGATCTCCCCGCGCGTGAAGCCCTCGACGAAGAACCGGATCTCCTCCGGGCTCAGCTCATAGCCGTCGCGCTTTTTCTCAATGATCTCCACCGCGCGCATGGGGCCACCTCGCCGGATTGAGGATCGCGCGCCCCGGCGGCCCGGGCCGCGCGGAATGAGTTCCCTCCTCAATCATAACCGAGTGGCACGCGCTCTGTGGAGAACCGGGATATCCTTCACGCCGATTGAAATCGGCCTCCCCAGGCGCTCACGCGCCAGGCGTCGGCCTCCGCCGACGCAAAGAGGCCTTTTCCGGTCGGCGCAGGCCGACCGTCGGCCGAAGGCCTCTGGAGGCCGAATTCATTCGACGCCCAAGGCCGACCCTCAGCGGAAGGCCTCCCCAGGCCGAATTGATCCGGCGCATTTAGGAAGCCTCCCAGCCAGGCTCCCCATGGCGCGGCCTTGTGATAGCATGGCAGAGCGATGCCTGACCCGGAAAGGAGGAACGGCATGCGGGAGCGGCGGATCTACCTGCTGGATCCGCGCAGATACCGGCCGGAGGTCATCGCCGTGGCCTTCGCCAAGACCAGCCGCAGCCCCGAGCCCTTCGACGTCATCGCCGAGGGCTTGAGCGACGAGTCCGCGGCCCAGTTCCACGAGAAATGGGTGGTGGGCTACGGCCACGCCTCGGTGGCCGAGCACGCCGTCCTCCACATCGCCTTCGAGAACATCTCCCGCCTGGCCGCCGAGGCCATCGAAGGGGTGCGGCTGGCCTCCTTTACGGAGAAGTCCACCCGCTTCCAGATCCTCGACCGGGAGGCTTTCTACCTGCCGCCGGAGATCGCCGCTTCCCCCTTCCGGGAGGCTTACGCCGAGACGATGACGCGGCTGTTCGAGACCTACCACGCCGCCCTGGAGCCCGTCCGTCGGGTGATGGAGGGCTGGTTCCCCCGCCGCCCGGAGGAGAGCGAGGGGGCCTACCGCACCCGGCTGCGGATCCGGGCCATGGACGCCTGCCGCTACCTGCTGCCCACCGCCACCCTGACCAACGTGGGGATGACGGTGAACGCCCGCGCCCTGGAGCACGGCCTCCGCAAATGGCTCTCCCACCCCCTCGCGGAGGTCCGGGAGATCGCCGCAACGGTGAAGGCCGTGGCCCTCCGGGAGGTCCCCACCCTCCTCAAATACGCCGAGCCCAACGCCTACCTCCGGACCAGCGCGGAGCGCCTGTGGCAATGGGCCTGCGCCCTCCCCGAAGACCCCGAACCCCGGGATGGGGTCCGGCTGATCGCCTGGGACCCGGAGGCCGAGGTCCGCTTCATCGCCGCCTGCCTCTACCGGTTCCGGGCCCTCAGCTACGAAGGAGCCCTCCGGCAGGTCCGGGCGATGCGCCCGGAGGAGCGGCGGGAGGTTCTGGAGGCCGCCCTGGGCGGCCGCAGCCCCTTCGACCCGCCCGTCCGGGAGCTGGAGCACATCGTCTACACCTTCGATTGCCTGATGGACGAGGGCGCCTATTATGATCTCAAGCGGCACCGGATGATGACCCAGACGCCCCAGGCCCTGACCGCCGCCTATGGCTACGCGGTCCCCCGGGCGATCGAGGAAGCCGGCCTGGGGGCCGCGTATCGGACAGCGGTGGAGGCGGCCATCGCGCTGTGGGAGCGCATGCATCCGGTCATCGGAGAGGCGGCGGCCTACGCGCTGCCCAACGCCGTCTATCGGCGGGTGCTGATGACCATGAACCTGCGGGAGGCCTATCACCTGTGCCGCTTGCGGGGCGGCCCCAACGGCCACTTCGCCTATCGCTACATCGCCATGCGGATCTACGAGGCCATCCGCGCCGTGCACCCAACCCTGGCGGCCTACATGGGCTGCGAGGCGTATCCTCCCTCGGAGGAGATCGCCGCCCGGTTCGGCGGGGTGGCCCATCCCGAGGCGACCCTGACGACCTGATATCTTCCGCTCAGGAGGCCATCGATGACGGAGCCACGACAGCAGGCCCTGGAATACGTCCGGCGGAACCGAGATCGGTTCCTGGAGGAGCTGAAGGACTTCCTCCGCATCCCCTCGGTGTCCACCGACCCGGCCCACCGCGCCGATGTCGAACGGGCCGCGGCCTGGGTCGCCGAGCGGCTGCGGGCCGCCGGCGCCCCGCATGTGGAGATCATGCCCACCGGCGGCCATCCCGTGGTCTATGGGGAGGCCCCGGCGGCGCGGGCCGACGCCCCCACGGTGCTGGTCTACGGCCACTACGACGTGCAGCCGCCGGACCCGCTGGAGGAATGGGAGAGCGGGCCCTTTGAGCCCACGGTGCGGGGGGAGAACCTCTACGCCCGCGGGGCTTCGGACATGAAGGGCCAGGTCATGGCCTCCATCGCCGCCTTCGAGGCCGTCGCCCGCAGCGGCCCCCTCCCCGTCCACGTGAAGTTCCTGATCGAAGGGGAGGAGGAGATCGGCTCCCCCAGCCTCCCCGCCTTCCTCGCCGCCCACACGGACCGGCTCCGGGCCACCATCTCCCTCAACCCGGACGCCGGGATGATCGCCCCGGACCTGCCGACCATCACCTACGGGCTGCGGGGCCTGGCCTACTTCGAGCTGCGGGTCTACGGGCCGGCCCACGACCTGCACTCCGGCCTCTACGGCGGCGTGGTCCACAACCCGGCCCAGGTCCTCTGCGAGCTGATCGCCGGCATGCACGACGCCGAGGGCCGGGTCACCCTCCCCGGGTTCTACGACCGGGTCCGCCCCCTGAGCGAGGAGGAGCGGGCGGAGCTGGCCCGTCTCCCCATGGACGAAGCCTTTTATCTGCGCAACACCGGCGCGCCCGCCCTGTGGGGAGAGGCCGGCTACACGCCGGTGGAACGGGCCACCGCCCGGCCGACCCTCGAGGTCAACGGGCTGCTGGCCGGCTTCACCGGCCCCGGCGCCAAAACCGTGCTGCCCGCCTCCGCCATGGCCAAGATCTCCATGCGGCTGGTGCCGGACCAGGATCCCGATGAGGTCTATGAGCAGCTGCGGCGCTACCTGGAGGAGCGGGCGCCCCGGACCGTGCGGTGGGAGCTGATCCGGATGGCGGGGGTGCGGGCCTCCCTCACCGACCGCCGGCATCCCGCCGTGCAGGCCCTCTCCCAGGCTCTGGAGGCCGTCTGGGGGCGACGCCCCGCCTTCAAACGGGAGGGCGGCACCATCCCCATCGTCACCCAGCTCCGCGAGCTCCTGAGGGTGGAATCCGTGCTCACCGGCTTCGGCCTGCCCGACGATCGCGTCCACGCCCCCAACGAGAAGCTCCACCTGCCCACCTGGGCCCGCGGCATCGAAGCCCTGACCCTGTTCTTCTACAACTATGGGGGATAACGTCCCTCGGCCTCTCGATCGGATCCCCCGGGGATCCCGCATCATGGTCCTGGTGAAAGGGCCGCCGGGATCGGGCAAATCCACGGTGGTCCCCTTCCTGCTGGCAGCGTGGGCCGACCAGCCGGCGATGGTGGCGGTCCCCACCCGGGCCGCCGCCATCTCCCTGGCGTGGTATGTGAACCACCGCACCCGCGATGGGGTCTACGAGCTGCCGCCGGACCTCCACCCGGATGTCTATGAGCTGGCGGGGGGGCCTCGGCTGATCCTGAGGGGCCGCGTGGGCTACGCCGTGCGGGGCAGCCATACCCTCCCCTACGGCATGCTCGACGTGCACGTGGCCTACGTCACCACCGGAATCCTCATCCAATACATCCTGAGCCAGGGCCTCTCGGAGATCTTCCCCATCGTGGATGAGGTCCACCTGCGCCAGATGGAGGGGGACCTGGCCTTCGCCCTCATCGTGAAGGAAGGCCGCCCCTTCGCGGTGATGTCGGCCACCATGGAGCGGGTGGAGGAGCGCCTCGCCCGCATCGCCCGGCGGTTCGGCTACGAGATCGTGGAGATCGAGCTCCCCGCCCCCCAGTATCCCATCCGTCTGATCGAGTGGCCGGTCCGCTTCTCCACCCGGGTCGATCAGCCCGCCCGGGTGGTCCTCCAGGCCCTCCGCCGCTACCGACAGCTCCGGTTCCAGGGGACCCAGGTGGAGGTCGGGGAGGATGAGATCCGCATCGCCCACCTGGGCGTTCCCCTCCACGCCCTGATCTTCATGCCGGGCGTGCGGGAGATCGAGGCCACCGTGGAGGCGCTGCGCGCCCAGTTCCGCAACGAGGTGATCCCCCTCTACGGGGCCATGGCCGTGAGCGAGCAGGAGGCCGTGGTGGAGAAGGCGGCCGACCGCAGCGCCACCCGCATCTTCGTCAGCACCGAGCTGGCCGGGGTGTCGCTGACGATGAACGCCGGCCTGGTGCTGGACCTGGGGCTGGTGCGCCGGAGCGAGGCGGACACCCGGGGGTTCGTCCGGCTGCCGGTGGTGCCCATCTCCCAGGCCGAGGCCGCCCAGCGGGCGGGCCGGGCGGGCCGGACCGCGCCGGGGATCTGCATCCGGTGCTTCCGGATGGCGGAGCTGCGGGAGGCCGCCCGGCCTCCGGAGACCCAGCGGACCTCTCCGGAGCGCATCGTGCTGGTGGGGGCGGCCCTGGGGCTGTCGGTGCGGGAGCTGCCGCTGCCGGACCCGCCCTCCCGGGAGGCGGTGGAGGAGGCCGTTCGGCTGTTGCGGCGGCTGGAGGCCCTGGATCCCCGGGGGCGGATCACGCCGCGGGGGTATCAGATCCTGGAGCTGGGCCTCCCCGCCCGCCTGGCCGTCCCGTTGCTCGTGGCCCGGGCCGCCGGCGAGGCGGAGGAGATCCTCGACAGCCTGATCGCCGCGGTCTCCCTGCTGGCGGTGGGGCGGCCGTGGCGGCTGCCGGGATACGGCCCGCCGCCGAACCGGCAGGGGGACCTCAACGCCGCCCTGGGCGCCCTGATCCGCTACATGCATCGCTACGCCCGGGACCCCTCGGCGGCGGCGGAGGAGGCCCGGGCCCAGGGGTTCGCCGACCGGGTGCTGGACGAGGCGGCCAACATCTATCTGCCGGACCTGCGATCCCGGCTGCGCTTGCTGTTCGCCGAGGAGGATGGGGGATGGGATCGCGCCATCCCGGAGCACATCGACGAGCGGCGGCTGGCCGGGTATCTGGCGGCGGGCTTCCCCGATATGGTGGGGCTGGTGGACTGGAAGCGGCGGACCCTGGAGACGCCGGATGTGATCTGCTGGATCGGACGGGATTCGGGGTTCTGGCGGGCCTATGAGGAGGAGCGGCCGCCCCTGGCCATCGCCTTATCCGGCACCTTCTCGGCGGAGGGGGCGCGCATCGCCACGGCGATGATCCCGGTGGACCCGGAGGATCTCATCCGGCTGGGGGTGGCGCGGGTGAAGGAGCGGCGGACGGTGCGGGCGCGCGGCCGGACGCGGGAGGAGGCGCTCCTGATCTGGCGGGGCGTGGAGCGCACCATGGCCGTGCGCCTGATCATGGAGGCGGATTGAGGCGCAGAGGCGGGATCGGCCTCATCGCCGGGTGTGTCCCGATTTTGTCAGGCCTGGCCGCCTTGTAGGACAACTGCTCGCAGTTGTCCTACAATTTTCTCCTCGCGCCGGAGGGGAGGCCCGGCTCGACGGGAGCCGATGAGGAGCGGGGGGCGCGGCGCCGCGCCCCCCGCTCCTTTTTTCCCGGGGCGCGCGGGGGACGAAGGCGGAGCCGGCATGCCCCTGAACCCGGGCCTCCGGAAGTCCCTCCGGCCCCGCCTCCGATCCCCCCTACCCGGTCGGCTTCATCGCCCGCCCCTTCTCGCCGTCGCCATCCCCTGAAAACGGGTCTCGTCCTTGCAAGTCATTGGGTTGTTCATTTTCTTCTTCAAGTATCTCTTTCGGTCGCAATCCCCTGAAAACGGGTCTCGTCCCTGCAAGTGCGCGCCTCCCTGGGGCGCCGGACGCGGCCGGTCGCGCTCGCGTCGCAATCCCCTGAAAACGGATCTCGTCCCTGCAAGAGTACGAGTGGGGGGCTGCATGACATATGCCATGAACGCCGTCGCAATCCCCTGAAAACGGGTCTCGTCCTTGCAAGGGGAACAGGTCCCTTCACTTGACCCAACGGACATATCTGAGTCGCAATCCCCTGAAAACGGGTCTCGTCCTTGCAAGGCGGCGGGTATTTCTATCGACGCGGCGAAACCGTCGAGCTCCGCGGTCGCAATCCCCTGAAAACGGGTCTCGTCCTTGCAAGGCGGTGGATGCCGGGTTGATGGATCGCGATCCGATCAGCACGGTCGTCGCAATCCCCTGAAAACGGGTCTCGTCCTTGCAAGGGCGGCGGAGGGTTTTTCTTTTCTTCCCCCCTCTACCACCCTCTCACCCCTTCCTTTCCCCCCACTTCCATCCGACTTCGGATCCTATGATAGCCTCCTCTTGCGGATCTGTCAAGCTTCTTTTCCTCGCGTTCGAACCGGCCGCGAATCCCCCCGGTTTTCGCCCGGATCCGGGATTCGCGGAAAAGGGGCCCTCCATCGCCTCCCGGACCCCCCACATCTCGACATGCGCAACCCGATGAACGCCAGATCTGGCGGGTCCCTTCGGTTGGTTGGATCGAATTTCCGCGGATCCCCCCGGTTTTCGCCCCTCTCCGCCGATTCGCGGAACCATCAGAGCGTCCCCACCTCCGGGGACGCCGGTCACCCGGAGAAGGCGGGCCGACTTTGGGCCAGGCGTTCCGCATACTGGCGCCGATAGTATTCCCGATACTCCCCCGATTTGATCTTCCGCCACCACCACTCGTTCTCCACATACCAGCGCACCGTCTTCTCCAGCGCCTCGTCCAGGGTGTGCCGGCTCCGCCACCCCAGCGCCACGATCTTCGAGACGTCCAGCGCATACCGCCGATCGTGCCCCGGCCGGTCCGGCACCAGGCGGATCAGCGAATACGGCTTCCCCAAAAGATCCAGGATCCGCTTCGCCACCTCGATGTTCGGCGTGGAGACCCCCGTCCCCAGGTTGTAGATCTCCCCCGGCTGCCCCTTCCGCAGCACCAGATCGATGCCCTCGCAGTGATCCAGCACGTATTGATAGTCCCGCATCTGCCGGCCGTCCCCGTAAAGGGGGATCGGCTCGTCGTCGATGGCGTTGGTGATGCACAGGGGGACGAACTTCTCCGGATACTGATAGGGGCCGATGTTGTTGGAGCCCCGGGTGATGGTCACCGGGACCCCGAAGCTGGTGAAATAGGCCAGGCAGAGGAGATCCGCCCCCGCCTTGCTGGCCGAGTAAGGGCTGCGCGGCATCAGGGGATCCCGCTCCGTGGAGGCGCCCTCCAGCACCTCGCCGTAGACCTCGTCGGTGGAGACCTGATGGTAGCGCAAGCCGAAGGCCCGCGCCGCCTCCAGCAGCACGTAGGTCCCGAAGACGTCCGTCTGCACGAAGCTCCCCGGCTCCATCAAGGAGCGATCCACGTGGGACTCGGCGGCGAAGTTGACGATGGCCTCGATGCGATGGGCGCGGATGGCCTCGTGGACCGCCCGGGCGTCGCAGATGTCCCCGCGGATGAAGGCGTAGCGCCCCCGGAATCTCTCCGCCACGTCCTTCAGGTTGTCCAGGTTCCCCGCGTAGGTCAGCTTGTCATACACCAGCACATATGCGTCTGGATACGTCTCCAGGGTCCAGCGCACGAAGTTGGACCCGATGAAGCCGGCGCCGCCGGTGACCATCAATCGCCGCACATCCGCCTCCTGCCCGCAAAGGATCTGCGCCGAAGGCGCGCCTCCGGCCTTCCGGATTATAGCCGGGCTCCCGGCTCCGGGGGAGAGCGGAGCCGTCCACGAAGGGGAATCCGAACATCCTCCCCGCCGGAGCGGCTTTCGCCGCGATCCCTTGTCTCATCGAAGACGGAGGCTCGGGGCGGAAGCCCCTGCGTCAGCCGACATGCATTGCGGCATCCATCCGGCGGGAGCGGCTTCCGGCGCGCCGCCCTCCCGGGGCCGGCGCCCGGCGTCCCCATCCCCTCGCCCGGATCCCGCCGGGATCGGCCGGACGCCCCGGAGCCGACGGTCTGCCCCCCGGCCGCCGGATCCGCAGTGGAAAACCCTGTGGATAACTCCGGCAAAACCGGGAACCCCCTGGGGAAAACCGGCGGCGATCGCCGGAGAGGGGACGTGCAGGCTGTGGAAAAGCCTGTGGGCAGCCGGGAAGTTAAACCGCTGGGGGAAGGATTGCCCGCCCCGGGGACCCCGCATAGAATCAGAAAGGCACTGCCCGGAGGAACGACGCGCTCCGTTTTCCGGGAACCATCCGAAACGTCCATCCGGAACATCCTCCACGGCCTTCGCGCCCGTGATGCGGATCCGGAAGGCTCCAGCGGCCTCCCCCGGCCGGTTCGTCCTCCGGCAGGGATGAGGAGGGAGAAGGGATGACCTGGATCGAGAACCCAAACGAGGTCTGGCAGACGGTCCTGGAGTCGCTGCAACAACAGATCCCTCGCCCCACCTTTGAGACCTGGGTGAAGGGCACGCAGGTGGTTTCGGTGCGGGGGGACACCTTCGTCATCGGGGCCCGCAGCGCCTACGCCCGGGACTGGCTGGCCCATCGGCTGCGGACGGTGATCGCGCGGGCGCTGGCCGAGGCCCTGGGGCGCCCGGTGGCGGTGGACTTCGTGGTTTACGAGAACGGCCGGATCCAGGGCCCCGCCTCCAACCCGGGCGAGGAGGACGCTTCCCTCGCCTCCCCGTGGGCCCAGCGTTTGAACCCCCGCTACACCTTCGAGACCTTCGTGGTGGGCCCGAGCAACCGCCTGGCCCACGCGGCGGCCCTGGCGGTGGCCGAGCGCCCGGCCCAGACCTACAACCCTCTCTTCATTTACGGCGGGGGGGGGCTGGGCAAGACCCACCTGCTGCACGCCATCGGCCACGTCTGCCTGCGCAAGGGGCTGCGGGTGCTCTACGTCTCCTCCGAGGAGTTCACCAACGACCTGATCAACGCCATCCGGGCCCAGACCACCGATCAGTTCCGGGACAAGTATCGCTCCATCGACGTGCTGCTGATCGACGACATCCAGTTCATCGCCGGCAAGGAGAGCACGCAGGAGGAGTTCTTCCACACCTTCAACACGCTCCACAGCAACGGCAAGCAGCTGGTGATCTCCAGCGACCGCCCGCCCCGGGCCCTGGTGACCCTGGAGGAGCGGCTCCGCTCGCGGTTCGAGTGGGGGCTGATCGCCGACATCCAGCCGCCGGACCTGGAGACCCGGATCGCCATCCTGCGGGCGAAGGCCGAGGGGCTGGCCGTTCCGGTGCCGGACGATGTGATGGAGTTCATCGCCCGGCAGATCCAGAGCAACATCCGGGAGCTGGAGGGGGCGCTGAACCGGGTGGTGGCTTACGCGCAGCTGATGGGCCTGCCCCTGACCATGGAGGCGGCCACCCGGGCTCTGGCGGATCTGCTGCCCCGGCGCCGTTCCCTCTCCATTGATCAGATCATCGAGGTCGTGGCGGATTTCTACGGGGTTCCGGCGGAGGCCCTGCGAGGGCCGCGGCGCAACAAGGAGCTGGTCTACCCCCGCCAGGTAGCGATGTATCTGGCCCGGGAGGAGACGGGGGCCTCCCTGCCGCAGATCGGCGAGGCCTTCGGAGGCCGCGATCACACCACGGTGCTCTACGGCATCGAGAAGGTGCAGAGCGAGCTGGAGCACAACGAGCGCCTGCGCCGGGAGATCATGGCCATCCGCGAGCGGCTCTACCGGGAGGAGAAGTAGCCTTCCCCCGGATCCTCGCGGGCGCCCCCAACCGGCCCCCCTCCCCGAGATCCGCGGGGCCGGCGCTGCTGTCCCCGGATCCTCTTGTCATCGAAGGCAGAGGTTCGGGGCGAAAGCCCCCCCACAGAAGCCCATTTTTTGTAGGAGCGGCTTCAGCCGCGACCCTTGCGCCATCGAGAACCAGGGGCTTTGGGCTGCCGGAGCAGCCTTCACCGTGACCCCTTGCCTCATCGAAAACGGGTGCTCGGGGCAAAAGTCCCCCCCACAGAAGCCCATTTTTTGGTAGGAGCGGCTTCAGCCGCGACCCCGGCGTCATCGAGACCCAGAAACTCAGGGTCGCTGAAGCGGCCTTCACCACAACCCTTCTCGCCATCGAAGGCGGAGATTCGGGTCAAAGCGATCCAAGCCAAGGCTCTTCCCCTTCGATGATCGAAGATGGGATGGAGGGCAATGGCAGGCAGTTGCCTCGATTAGAACCCCATGGCGCAATGAGAGAGGAAAAGGTGACCTCTGCCTCTCTCCGATCCTCTGGGACATGAGCCCAGGCGATCCTTCCGGGTGCAGCGCCATAATCGGTTCCTTTCGCCTCCGGCCTTTCCCGGAGGATCAGAAGGGCCAGCCGGGGATCCCCCACGCCTCCACCCGCGATCCCCAATCCGGCATTTCGAGGCGACGCACGTCTGTTCCGTAGAAAACCGGAAAAAGGGGAACGAGGCAGCGGGGGCCGATGTCTATCATCTACATGAAGCATCTCAACACCCGGAGGGCTTCCCATGGCCACCCCCAGCCGCTTCGATTACGAAGGGATGCAGGCCATCGCCCAGCGCCTGGCCCAGCGCTGCGCCGACCTCCAGACCTACCTCGACCAAATGGACGCCCTCGCCCGCACCCTGGCCGAGCGTTGCCACTCCCCCTTCGCCCAGGCCCTCCTGGCCCGCCACGCCCGCTGGCACCGCGCCGGCCAGGAACTCGCCCAAAGCCTCCACGCCCTCGCCACCGACCTCGCCCGCATCGCCGCCGCCCAGCAGGCCGCCGAAGCCCGCGAAGGCGCCCGCTTCGCCCACCTGCCCGAATAAACCAGATCCCAGGAGGCCCCAATGGGTTGGATCCGGTGGTTCTTCAAGGAACTGTGGTGGTATCTCACGTATGAGCACTACGGCCGCCGCCGCCTGCGCCCCGCCACCTGGGGCCTGCTGTTCACCCTCCCCCTCCTGGCCGCCTTCTACCTGCTCGCCCTCTGGCTGGGCCAGCGGTCCGCCCTCCCCGGCGAGCGGCCCGCCCCTGACCAAAACGGCGATCTTCGCCGCCGTCACCGCCACCGCCCAGGCCCCCACCCGCACCCCCGCCCCCCGGTGCCCCGAGGACCCCCGCCTGTGGCAGCTCGTTCCCCTCCAGGGGACGCTGCGGGATCCGAAGACGGGGCAGCCCATCCGGCTGCCCAAGCCGCCCCAGCGCATCGAGCCCGCCTGCGTCTACGAGGGGCTGGCCCGGGACCTGGCCCACACCCTGGTCCCCAACCCCGACGTCCCCGCGCCCTCGGTGGAGGACAAGGTCCTCTCCGTCCCCTGGTTCTGGGCCCCTGGAATGGAGGTGCCCACCATCCGGCTGGCGCCGGAGCGGCGCAACGTATTCGAGATCGGATATGACGCCCAGGGGAAGCGGATTGACCACCTTTATCTGCCTTACACGGCCATCGCCACCAGGGATCCCGACTTCCCGGTCCTCGTCTACGTGTATGAGGATCGCCCCCAGGCAGCATGGATACGGCACCGACGGGAGGGAGAGGAGGAGGACCTATGGCTTCGCATCCAGCTCCAGGGTGGAGAGGTAGATCGATCCGTTGATGGCGTGGTTTACGACGCGAAGGCCCGTCGCTGGGTTCGGATCGCCTACAAGCTCCCCCTGCCACCCCGATATATCCACGCAGCGCCGGCGGGCTCGGCGGAGGACCTGGCGAAACTGTTCGGATTGCCCCTCTGGCGGCGCTCGGAACTGCTGGCCC
>CACRXA010000011.1_pt1 | contig 66893 bp, 54 predicted proteins | sample 5377051 | NCBI WGS metagenome assembly CACRXA01 (sample SAMEA6061847, study PRJEB28556) | metagenome | reverse complement strand
CGCCTGGATCGAGTGGAGGTTCGCCTGGACCGGGTGGAGCGCCGCCAGGAGGACCACAGCCGGGACCTGGGAGAGCTCAAGTCGATGCGCCTGGAGGCCCTCTACGCCGAAAAGCCCGCCGTCCTTTTCCGCTCCCTGCTGCGGCGGGCCGCTATCGTCCCGGACGCGCGGCAGGCAGAGATCCTGGAGGAGGCCGTGGCGGCCGGGCGCATCACGATGGAAGAGGCCGACCGGGCCGCCCCCCTGGACGCCCTGGTGGAGGGCTTCCACCGCCGGGAGGACCGCCGGATGTATCTGGCGGTGGAGATCTCCTGGCAGGGGACGACGAAGGATGTGGGCCGGGCGGTGGAGCGGGCGGCCGTTTTTGCCCGGGCGCTGGGGGCGGAGGTGATCCCGGTGGTGGCGGCGAAGGAATTGACGGCGCCGGCGCGGCGGATGGCCCGGGCGCGGGGGGTGTGGTGGCTGCAGGACGGGAGGGCCTTCGCCCCCCAAGAGATCCCCGAGGAAGGACCGGGGGAAGACGACGTGGAAACCCCCACATAAGGCCTGGCGGATCCTTCCCCCAGGCCTCACACCTCGAAAGGCGATCCCACCAGGCCCGCCTGCCTCAGGAAAGCCAGGGAGGCCTCGGCGGCATCCAGATTCAGCTCGAAGATCACCGGCCCGGTGAACCCATGCGCCTCCAGGGCCTGGAAGAGCTCCCCCACCGGGACTGCTCCCTCCCCGAGGGGAAGATGATCGGCCCAGGCGACGGAGCCATCAGGCCGCTCGCGATAATCGCCATCGTGCAGGTGCACTTCCGCCAGTCGGGGGAGGCAACGCGCCAGAGCCTCCCCGAAGCTCACCGGGCCCGGCTGCCGAGAGATCACATGGCCGGTGTCAAAGCAGATGGAGAGATCCAGCGCCTCCGCCAGCTCCAGGGTGAGCTCCAGAGGGAACTGGATCGTCTCCAGGGCCAGGGAGCGGGAGGGCAGGCCGGTGCGTCGCAACAGCTCCTCCACGCTGCGCGCAGCCTGTTCCTGGAACCGGCGCATGAGCGCCAAACGGGCGCCTTCCGGAAGGCCCGGCAACGTGAAGAACTCCGCGGCCAGAGGCCCCGCCCCGTGAAGCACATAGACCTCCGGCTCCAGCGGGGCCAGACGGAACACCGCTTCCACCAGCACATCCACTGAAGCGCGACGGATCCCCTCCACCGGGCTGGAGGGATCCAGCGTCCAGAGCGGAAGATGGACCGTGTAGCGCAGGCCCCGCGTTTGTTTCAGGTCCTGCAAACGGCGAAGCGCGGGGAGGGCAAAGGACTCCGGGAGCACCACCTGAAGGTCGGGGTTCAGCTCGATCAGATGGAACCCGCGATCCGCGATCCGCCCCGCCAGCTCCGCGGCATCCACCCGGGTCCCCCCCGGGGCACCCGACGCTGGGGGCCACAGGAGCTCCAGGAGCAACGGAGCCTGAAGGAGCTGAACACCGAAGCGCCAGGGCATCGCCCTCCTCCTGAAGCGAAACGCCGGATATCCCCTCCACGCGGGGTGCACGACACAGCTGCCCCCCGAAGGAGGGCCGGCCTGGAAGGGGCATCCTCATTTCCCACTTCTCATTATGGCTCAGCGGCCCTGACCGGCGCCTGTTCCTCGATGCGCACCACCGCGGGGATCCCCAGGCCGATCCCACCCGCCAGGGCGCAGGCCAGCCCTCCGGCCACAAACCAGACGCGCACGCCCAGGGTATCTGCCACCGGCCCGGCGAGGACCATCCCCAGAGGAGAGATGAGACCGACGACGCTGGAGACCACCGTCAACACCCGACCCTGGAGGGCAGGTGGCACCACCGCCTGGAGGATGGCCAGGATCGGCCCGTTCGTCAGCACGTTCATCAGGCCCCCCATGAACATCACACCCAGCGCGAACGGAAAGGCCCCGGCGGGAAGAAGCCCCAGCGAGAGGATCGCTGCTCCCATCCCGATCAGCCCGACCAGGGTGGTGTGAATGCGCCGGCGGAAGCCTCCCCACGCGCTTAGAAGGAGCCCGCCGCTGATGATCCCAGCCCCCCAGGCGGATTCCAGAGCGCCCAGCTCCAGGGCGCCGCCCCGGAAATGCCGGATCACCAGCAGCGGAAGCAGCGCAAACGCCGGGTTCACCAGGAAGTTGATCAGCGCCCCCATCCCCATCAGGATCAACGCCCCTGACCATCGCCGCACATACTCCAGGCCTTCCCGGATTTCTTGCCATCCCACAGGCCGCGCCGGGCCGAAGCCCCCCGGACGAGGGATCCGCACGAACCCCAGGGCCAGCATCGCCAGCGCCGCCGTCACCACATCCACGAGCAGCACCCCCGGGAGGGGAAGGAGGCCCAGCAGGAGTGCCCCGGCAGGAGGAGCGACCATATTCAGGGCCCCGCTCAAGGCCTGGTTCAGCCCGGCGATGCGAGCGAGATGACGCTCCGGGACCAGCAGGGCGATTGAGGCCTGAAGGGCGGACCAGTGGAAGGTTTCCAGGATGGACCGGAGGAACAGGGCAGCGTAGATCGGGCCCAGATGCAACATGTCGGCCCGGGCGAGCAGGATCAGGAGGAGCGTGACAGCCGCCATCCCCCCATCGGCTCCCAGCATGATCCCCCGCCGATCCCAGCGGTCCACCAGGGCACCGATCACCGGCCCCAGCAGGACTCCCGGCAGGAGAACCAGCAACGTGGCGATGGAGAGGGCGGTGGCGGAGTCGGTGGTGCGGGCGATCCACCAGACCAGAGCGAACTGGACCAGCATGCTCCCGAACAGCGAGAGGGCGTGAGCAGCCCAGACGGCCCAGAACGCCCGCGAGATGCCGTCCGGAGATCGCATCGAAGCGCTCCCAAGCTGAGATCCTCGCGCTCACTCCACGGTGATCTCCACGCGCTCGCCCTCCTCCTCGTCCAGGACCTCCACCAGCTTCCCGCTGCCGCTCGCCCGCAACTGTTCGAGCCACTTCTGGAGGTCCAGCCCCGCGATCTCCGGCGCCAGCCGCCCACCGATCCGCAGCCCCAGATCCAGCAGGCGCAGCGGGACGTTCACATGCACCCGGGGGCGTCCGGTGGCCACATCGGTGACCCGGATGCGCAACCAGCGGCCGGCCGATGAAGGAGAGCCCTCCGCCTCCTCCGCCTCCTGGAGAGCCCGCAGCAGCTCCAGGCCCTGCTCGGCGGTGATCTGCCCGGCTTCGATCATCTTCAGGATCCGCAGCCGCTCCGCATCCCGCGTCATCGGTGCCTCCTGATGAAAAAGGTCGTGCGCGGCGTTTTCCCATCAACGCAGAGACGCCGCGCTCAGGTCGCAACCCATGCCGATCAACGTGCGCGCCGGCCGGAACCCGACGGCCAGCATGGCCGCGGAGAGGACGGGCTCCCCGCCAGTGAGGGCCCCGAGGGGGACGCCCGGAGGAGCCTCCTGCAAAGCGGAGGTCACCAGCCACTGGGCTTGCAGCGGCGTCGCCGAGGCATCCACGAAGGGCCGGAGCGTCCAGCGGCCCTCCCGCCGCGTCCACGCTGCCAGGCCCAGCATCCTGCCATCCTCCGCCTCCAGCACCCAGAGCCCCCTCCCGCGCGGCCGAAGAGGTCCCAAAACCAGAGCGGTCGGGAGGAGATCCAGGGGCTCAAACAGGCGCATCGCCGGGTTCTCCCAGGCCGCGACATGCGCCATCAGAGGGGAAAGCTCCGCCGCCCGGGCGGGGCGCACCCGGCATCCCGGGATCTCCAAGGCAGCCGCTCCCAGCTGTCCCGCATGCCCTCCTGCCTCCCGCCGCCAAAGCTGGATCCGCCCGATCTCCTGAAACCCCAGCGACCGATATAGCCGGAGAGCAGGCGTGTTGTCCGCCCGGACCTGAAGGACAGCCCGACGGGCCCCGGAAGCCCGGGCGTATTCCAGGCACGCGGAGACCAGGGCCCGGCCGATCCCCCTCCCCCGGAACCCCTCCGCCACCGCCACATTGGCGATCAGCCAGTCCCCTGAGCCCGGCCGGAGGCGGCGGACCATCGTGTAACCCACGATGCGGCCGTCCTCCACCCAGACGTAGCCAGGGGCGAAGGCCTCCCCGGGAGGGAGGAACCACTCCAGCACGCGCAACAGCCATCCCAACCGCGCCCAGAAGCGCATCTCCCGCAGGATCCGCCAGCCCGCCTCATCCAGCTCCCCCGCGAAGGCCTCCGCCAGCAAATCGGCGATCCCTCCCAGATCCCGCCGCACGTCGGCAGGCCGCAACCCTCGATCCGCTCCCCGGCGGGCCGTGATCACCATCTCACGCCTCCGGAGATCCCGGGCGGCCGCGGAGCCGTCGCAACGCCTCCTCATAGGAAATCCGACCCGCCGCCAGCTCCTCCAGGATCTGTCGCCGCTCCTCCGGGCCGGGGGGCGCTTCCTCCTCCGCCTCATAGCCCATCGCCCGCAGGATCTCCTGCAACCGCTTGCGCAGCGTCGGATACGAAAGCCCCGTCAGGCTCTCCAGGCGGGTGAACTTCCCCTCGCTCCGCAGGAACAGCTCCACAAAGGCCAGCTGCTCCGGCGTCAGCCGCGCCAGCCGCCCCAGATGGAACCGGCCCTCAATCCGCGTCTCGCAGGCCGGACACTGCAGGGCCACCACCTCCAGCCCCGCCCCACACACCGGACACACCCCCAGCCACCCGTTCATCCTCCACGCCCTTTCAGGAAATTAAACATCTTTGTTTAGAACTTTTAAGCATGTCTTTCAAAAAGTCAAGTCCAGGAGGCTTCGGTGCGGGATGCGGGATCGGTCCGGTGGGGGGTGCAGTGGGCGGGGCCGGTCGGGGAGGACGATTTGCGTTACAATTAAGGAAGATTTCTTGCGTCCGCTCCGTCTGAGGGGGCGGGATCGTCGAAAGGAGGGAGGCAAGGAGGCGATATGGCGAACGAATCGCGCAGGCTCAACCGATCCGCTGCGGACGGCGCTTCCGCGGCCGTCTCGACCTATGACGCCAGCCAGATCCAGGTCCTGGAGGGCCTGGAGGCGGTCCGCCGGCGCCCCGGGATGTATATCGGCTCGACGGACATCCGGGGCCTGCATCACCTGGTCTACGAGGTGGTGGACAACGCCGTGGACGAGGCGCTGGCGGGAGTGTGCACCCACATCCTGGTGGAGATCCTGGAGGACGGCAGCGTTCGGGTGACGGACAACGGCCGGGGGATCCCGGTGGACGTGCATCCGCAAACCGGGCGGCCGGCCCTGGAGGTGGTGATGACCACCCTGCACGCCGGCGGCAAGTTCGGGGGCGGCAGCTACAAGGTCGCCACCGGCCTGCACGGCGTCGGCGTCAGCGCGGTCAACGCCCTCTCCGAATGGCTCGAGGCCATCGTCCAGCGGGACGGCTACCGCTATCGGCAGCGTTATGAGCGGGGCCGGCCGGTGACACCGGTGGAGCGGGTGGGGAAGGCGGACCCCCAGGGCTGGTATGCCCACCCGCGCTTCCCTCCCGCCCTGCAAGGGACCATCGTCCACTTCAAGCCGGATCCCGAGATCTTCCGGGGTGGGATCGATTACAAGTTCGAGACCCTGGCCCAGCGCTTCCGGGAGATGGCCTTCCTCACCCGGGGCCTTACCATCACCCTGGTGGATCAGCGGGAGGACCGGGAGATCACTTTCTACTTCGAAGGCGGCATCCAGTCTTTCGTCCGCTACCTGAACCGCAACCGCCAGCCCCTCCACCCCATCTGGTATGTGGAGAAGACTGTAGGGGACATCCTGGTGGAGGTCGCCCTGCAATACACGGACGCCTACAACGAGACGGTGCTGGCCTTCGCCAACAACGTGAACACGGTGGATGGAGGAACCCATCTGACGGGCTTCCGCGCCGCCCTCACCCGCACCCTGAACGATTACGCCCGCAAGGCCGGCCTGCTGAAGGAGAGCGACCCCAACTTCACCGGGGAGGACGTGCGGGAAGGCCTCACCGCGGTCATCAGCGTGAAGCTCCCCGAGCCCCAGTTCGAGAGCCAGACCAAGAGCAAGCTGGGCAACGCCGAGGTGAAGGGCGCGGTGGAATCCGTGGTCGGCGAGGCCCTGGCCCGCTGGCTGGAGGAGAACCCCCGGGAGGCGAAGGCCATCATCCAGAAGTGCCTGACCTCCGCCCGCGCCCGGGAGGCCGCCCGCCAGGCTCGTGAGCTGGTCATCCGCAAGAGCGCCCTGGAATCCCTCACCTTGCCCGGCAAGCTGGCCGATTGCTCCGAGCGGGATCCGGCGAAGGCGGAGCTGTTCATCGTGGAAGGCGATTCGGCCGGCGGCTCGGCCAAGCAGGCCCGCGACCGCCATTTCCAGGCCATCCTTCCCCTGCGGGGGAAGATCCTCAACACCGAGCGCGCCCGCCTGGACAAGATGCTGGCCAACGAGGAGATCAAGGCCCTCATCTCCGCCATCGGCACCGGCATCGGGGATCAGTTCGACCTCTCCCGCCTCCGCTACGGGAAGATCATCATCCTGGCCGACGCGGATGTGGACGGAAACCACATCCGCACGCTGTTGCTCACTTTCTTCTTCCGACACATGACCCCCCTCATCGAGAACGGCCACGTCTACATCGCCCAGCCCCCCCTCTACCGCATCGAGGTGAAGAAAACCAAAGAGGTCTTCTACGCCTACTCCGACGCCGAGCGGGACGAGATCTTCGCCAAGCTGCGCAAGCGAGGCATCGACCCCTCCGACGAACGCCAGGTGGTCACCCAGCGCTACAAGGGACTCGGCGAGATGAACCCGGAGCAGCTGTGGGAGACCACCCTGGACCCGGCGCGGCGGATCCTGCTCCAGGTGACCATCGAGGACGCGGCGGAAGCAGATCGCGTGTTCGATATGCTGATGGGCGCCGCGGTGGAGCCCCGCCGCCGCTTCATCCAGGCCCACGCCAAAGAGGTGCGCAACCTCGACGTGTAAGGCGCATCCCAAAGAGCCAGATCCATACGCTGGGCGGACGCTTCGGGCGTCCGCCCAGCCTTTATGAAGAAATCAGTCTGGAGGATTAAACCATATCCATGGAAGACCGGACAGCGGTTTCCGTAACAGCCAGGGGTTCAAGCGGGCTTCCGGAGCGCGTCCGTCTTGCCCAACGCGAGGAAATTTGCGGGCCCATCGCCGCAGCATCGCCATATCCTGAGAAGATCTCGAGGAGATGAGAACGATGGTCGGCAGGCAGGGGACAGAGGTGCTCCACTTGTTGTTGCAGGCGCGGACCGACCTCATCCAGTGGGTGATGCTGGCTCTGGCAGCGGCCCTGGGGGCGTTGCTGACGCTGCTGATCCCGTTGCTTCTCCATCGCGCCGGGGCCTTCCTGAGCCGCCGGGTCGGCAGATCGTTCCGGGAAGGGAGCCTCCGGCGGGTCGCGGCGCGCACCCAGCCGGTCCTCCCCCACGCCACCGGGCCCCTGCAACACCTCACCGATCCGATCCCGCTGGAGCAGGTCTTCGTGGTCCCTCCGCTGATCCTCCGCCAGCCCTCTTCCGCCAACGTCCCCACCGCGATCCGCTGGTGGATCGTGGGCGGACCGGGATCCGGGAAGACCACGCTCCTGCAGATGCTGGCCCTCCGCTGGTCGGAGGCCGTCCGGGGACGGCCGCAGAGCCTGCTGGCGCTGCTCCGGACGCTGGCCCCGGCGGACCGGGTGCCCGCCGCCGCCACCTTCACCGCTCAACTCCCTTTCTATTTATCGGCCGCCCACTACCAGCCTCACCTCCCCCTGGGCCCGCAACTGGCGGGGCTCCTCTACCGGATCAGCCGGGGAGCGCTCTCCCTGCCTGCGGATCAGGTGGAACGCTGGCTACAGCAGGGCCGGTGCGCGCTCCTGGTGGATGATCTGGGGCAAACGGATCGCCCGGACGCGGAGGCCGCCCTCCTGGAGGCGCTGGAGGAGCTGGCCGCTCGAACGCGATGCTCCATTGTGATCGCGGGGAACAACCCGGCCCTGCGGCTGGAGGGCTTCGACGGCTTCGACCTCGCCCCCTGGTCGGATCCCCAGATCCAGGCGCTGATCGAGCGCTGGCAGGCGGCCCTGGGCCGCCGCAAAGGGCCTGCCCTTCCAGATCCCCAGGCGTTGCTGTCGGCGCTGCGGGAGAATGCGGAGCGCTGGGAGCTGGCCCGCCAGCCCGGATTCCTGAGTGGGCTTCTCGCCCTCGCCGTCCAGAGCGGGGGCCTGCCTGCGCGTCGCTCCGCCCTCTACGCCCAGCTCGTCCCGATCCTGATGGACCGCCCTCAGGCTCTCCCCCCGGAGGAGGATCTCCCGGCCTCCCTCAAACGGACGGCCCTGGAACATCTGGCCTGGGCGATGCGCTGGCTGCGCCGCTCCTCCTTCCCTATCGGATTCATCGAAGAAGATCTATCGGATCTCTTGCGTCAGGATCCCCGCTTGGAGACGGCCCAGGCCCATGCCGCCCCCTCCTGGCTGCGGGAGCGCTGCGGGCTGATCACCCCCGGGTCCACCATCGCCTTCCGGCATCCGGCCTTCGCCTCGGCCCTGATCGCCCAATCCGCCCTGGCGGATCCCTCGCGGCAGGCCCAGCTGCTGCAGCAGGCCGAGGAGCCGGAATGGCAGGAGGCGCTGGTGATGCTCGCCGGCCTGAGCGAGCCTGCGGCCGCACGGCGGCTCTTGACGGAGCTTCTGGAGCCGGAGGACGACTTCTTCTACACCCGAACCCGGCTGGCCGGCCGATGCCTCATGGAGGCTCCGCACCTTCAGACGGAGATCCGGGACGCGATCGTGGGGCGCCTGCGGACGTTGCTGACAGAGGCCCCCTATTCGTTCCTGCAACAGGAGGCCGCCTCCATCCTGGCCGGCATCCCGGGCCAGCTGGAGTGGCTGGCGGATCAGCTCCGCCGTCCGGATCTGCCCTTCAGCGCCCGCGCGGCCATTGTGGAAGCCATCGCCCGGGAGCAGGGCCCCCGCGCCGTTGGGCTCCTGGCCCTGGCCCTGCGGGACGATCGCATTCCGCTTCCGATTCGAGAGCAGATCGCCGAACACCTCGGGCATCTGGGGGATCCCGCCATCGCTCGGGACCTCCTGGATCTCATCGGGGATGAGAGCCTGGGGGTGGAGCTGCGGCGCAAGGTGGTGATGGCCATCGCTCGCATCGGCGATCGATCCCTGGGCCCAGCCCTGGTCGAGCACCTGGGCCTTCCCTGGCTGAACCCCATCGTCCGCGAGACCCTTCTGGATGCGCTGCGCACCTTGGGCGATAGCCGCGTCGTGGAGGAGCTGGTGCCCCTGATCCGGGATCCTGACCTGCCGCTGGAGCTCCGGCGCCGAATGATCGAGACGGCGACGGCTCTCGCTGAGGCCTCGCATCTGGAGACCTTGCTGACCCTGGCGGAGGATCCAAACCTGGAGGTGAGCCTCCGGGCGGCGATCGTGAACGGCCTGGCCGAGGCCGGCTTCCGGGAGCTCGGCCCGTGGCTGATAGGCCTGCTCCGGGAAGGCCCCCGCCACCGCCTTCGGGCACGGGTGAGCACGTGGATCCTCCGCTCAGGCAGCCCCTTCCGGCCGTGGCTCGAACGCCTGGGCCGCCGGCTCGGCCTGGCCGGCGCGGAGCAGGAGGAGTTCGCCCGCCTGCTGTTGCAACGGCAGGCGATCATCGCCCTGGGCCGGCTGAAGGAGGCCCGCGCAGTCCCCCTGCTGCTGCAGATCCTTCAGGACCCTCAGGCCCATCCCTCCCTGCGGGCGCTGGTGCCGGACGCCCTGGCCGCCATCGGGGCCCTCCGTGTGGTCCCCCAGCTGCTGGAGGTCCTGCGAGACCGCCACGCCGATTCCACAATCCGCGAGCGGATCGCCCTGGCCCTGGGTGCGATGCGCGCGTCCGCCGCCATCCCGGCCCTCCTGGAACGGCTGCGCGATCCCACTGAAGATCCCTTTATCCAGGCCCGGGCGGCCCTGGCCATCGGGTTGATCCGCGATCCCTCCGTGGCCCCCGAGCTGATCCCCCTGCTGCGCGCGGAGAACCTCCCGGTGACCGCTCGCCGGGCCATCGCCGACGCCCTGGGGACGCTCCGGGCGCGCGAGGTGGTGCGTTCGCTGATCCAGCTGTTGCCCGATGAGCGAATCCCCTCCTCGGTGCGGCAGGCCATCGCCGAAACCCTCGGCGTCCTGGGCGCGGCGGAGATCGGCGAGGAGCTGATGTGGCTGGCGCGCGACGAGCGGATCGATCCGCACGTGCGGGGGGCCATCGCCCTGACCCTCGCCACGCTCCATCATCGCCCGGCAGCCCCGGAGATCCTCGCCATGCTCCCGGACGTCCGGATCGATCCGGCGATCCGCCAGGCCCTGGCGGAAAGCCTGGGGAACCTGTGGGATCCCACCCTGATCGCCCCCCTGGCCCGGCTGCTTCTGGAGAGCGCCCTGGATCTCCCCGTCCGCCAGGGGATCCTCCGGACCCTGGAGCGCCACGGCGGGCCGGAGGCCTTCCCGACCTTCTGGATCCTGGTTCGGAATCCGGAGACCCCGATGCCGTTGCGGCGGGCGGCCGCGGATGCCCTGGTCACCTGCGCCGGGCCGGAGTTCGAGGAGACCCTGCTGACCCTGGCCCTGGACCCCGAGATGCCGCCCTATATCCAGGGGCGCGCTCTGGAGGCGCTGCGTCGAGTGGGGAACGATCCCGACACCGTGCAGGCGCTGATCCGGGCGCTGCCGGCCTCGGAGATGCCCAACGCGGTTTTCCTCACCGTGATGGAGATCGCCCAACGGGCTCGGGTGCGGTTGCTGCTCCGGGAGACCCTCTCCCGTTCCGCCCCTGAGGAAGGGCATCTCCGGCCGCCCGAAGGAGAAGGCCGATCGGCGGGTTAACCGCGGACGAGGCGTTGCGGAACGGTTATGGGGACCGGGCAGAGCGCCCGGCCTCCTCCACCGGAACGGCGACCGCCTCGCCGCCTCCCCGAAGCGGGAGGCGCGCGCCGTCCTCCCACCGGTAAAGGCCCACCCAGACCCTTAACGGCCCCTGAAGGAGCGTCTCCGGGAGCGGGATGGCCCGAACCTCCCGGATGCGGTCGCCGGGTCGCCAGACCCCCGTGTTGTAGGCACCCTCCGCGATCCCGCCATCGCGCTGGGCCTGCGGTGGGATGGCCGGCGGCCACCGGAGCGCCTCCGCCTCCCGATAGACGTGGACGAAGACGCTATAATCCCGGGAGGGCTGTCCAACCGCCTCCCAGTCCAGCGTCACCGTGAGGACCCGTCCCGCCCGCACCGCCATCCCTCCCTGCAACGCGATCCCGTCCTCGAAGACCGCGCGCAGATTCGAGCGCATCCGATCGGGCGGCTCCGCCCGCATCACCCGGTAGCGGGGGACGCTCTCTCCCGGCCACGGGGGCGGCGCCCGCACCGAAAGCAGCGCGCCCGGAGGAAGCCACCGCCGCAGGAGTGGGACTTCCTCATATTGCCAGCCGATGACCATCGCCGGAGCCGGGGGCGGATCGGGAGGATCCTCCGTCAGCCGCCGGATCCGCACGCCGGATTCCCCCCAGAGGAGGTAGCGCATCTCCGCCCGCCCGGCCCAGAGGCGCTCCGAGAGCACCACGGTGCCAGAGGGCTCCGCGCGCCGGAAGGCGCGGATCTCCTGGGCCACCTCCCACGAATCCAGGGAGAAGGCCCCGCGCACCTGGGCCTGGGCCCACCATCCCGGATGGAAGTAAGCGACGGCGTGCCAGGGGAAGCTGAGGCCGAGCCCGCCCCCGAGGAGGAGGGCCGCCGCCCAGGGCGTGCGGGCCCAGCGGGCCGCCGCCTCCGCGAGAGTCCACAGGCCGAGGGCGGCCCAGAAGACCACCACCGGCAGCGCTCCGCTGGCCCGCAGGTAATGGGGGGCTTCCGCGGCCAGGAACGTGGGCAACAGCATCGCTCCCCCCCAAAGGGCCGTGAAGGGCGCCTGGCGGAGGGCCTGGATCCCACCGACCAGGAAAACGACAGTTAGGAGGGGATCGAAGACCGGGCGGCTCTCGGTGTTGTGGCGCGGAATCGAGTCGCCTTGCCAGAAAAACATCCCGCCTACCCGCAGCGCCTGTTCCTTGGCCACCCCCAGCCAGGGGCGCCCGCCCTGGAAGGCCACCGTCTGCTCCCCGCGGAGGGTGAACTCCGCCGGATGCGTGAGGAAATAGGCGATCAGCGGCGAGGCGGTGAGCAGCGCGCATCCCAGGAAGGCCCCGACGGCCCGAACCCGGAAGCGATCCGGCGCCCGCCAGCGACCGAGCAGCAGCCCCAGGGCGATGGGGAGAACCGTCATGCGGGCGGCCAGGTAAGTGTAGAACCCCAGTCCCCAGATCCATCCCGCCCGCGCCCAATCCCGCTCCCGGCCGCTGCGGGCGGCGCGGGTGAAGGCCCAAAGGGTGAGGGCGGCGGCCAGGGGGAACAGGCCGGCCCGGAACCCCACCCGGCTGAGGTTCAGGGGCCAGAGCAGAAAAGCCATCAGCGCCCCGCTCAGGGCGCCCACCTCCCAGCGCCGGGAGATCGTCCACGCCATCCGGAAGGTCGCGGCCACCGCGAGCAGGCCGATCATGCTGGCGGTGAGCCGCAGCGCGTAAGGGGTGGGCCCCAGGATGGCGATGGCGCCGGCCACCAGATAGATGAACAGGGGCTCGCGGCCATTGTTCTCCGGGAAAAAGATCTGCACCTCCCCCTGCAGCACCCGCAGCGCATCCAGCCCGTAATACGCCTCGTCATACCAGAGCCCATAGGGGATGTGAGGCAGGTCCAGCCAGCGGAGCAGAGCGGCGAGCCAGAGCAGGGCGACCGCTGCCAGCCATCGCATCCGGGTTCGTCGGGGCATCCCGCAAGCTCCACACAGCCAGGAATCGCGCGGAGGATTCCTCCAAAGGGCTGAGCGGGGCATCGGTGCGCCCGCTCAGCCCTTGAAGGCGCCCGTTCTCCGAGCACGAAGGCTCAGAACAGGGAGACCTCGCCGGCGATGATCTTACGGCGGACCTGGTGGATGTTGGAGAGGTGTTCATCCACGATCGCCCGCACGGCCTCCTGGATCCCCGGGGTGAGCGGGCCGGAGCGGACCCGGACGGCGGCGTTGGCGATCAGCGGCTGATCCAGCGGCTTGCCGATCTGGGAGAGCAGATACACGGTGGCTTCCCGGATCTCCGGCAGACGGGCGACGATGTCCCGGGCGATCTCCAGGGCCAGCACGTTGTAGACCTTCCCGACGTGGGAGATGGGGTTCTTGCCCGCGGCGGCCTCCAGGCTGGAGGAGCGGAAGGGGGTGATCAGGCCGGTGATGCGGTTCCCCCGGCCGACGGCGCCATCGTCGCCCATCTCGGCGCTGGTCCCGGTCAGGGTCAGGTAGAAATCCCCCCGCTTGGCGTGATCGGCGGTGTTGACGTCAACCCGGACCGTTCGTCCCTCCAGGGCGGGGAGGCTGGAGACGAAGCGCTGCAGCGCCTCCTGCACCCCCCGCTTGGCTTCTTCATACTCCGCCGCATCGTGCACCCGGGTGGCGATGAAGGGGACGGCCACGGTCAGGATGACCTGGTTCCCCTGGCGCAGCCCCATGACCTTGACGTCCTCGCCAATGGGGAACTGGTTGATCAGCTCGTAGTTGAGATACTGGGCGGCCTGGTAGACCGCCTCCTCCAGGCCGCTGCGGGGCCAGTGGGCGACGCCGAAACTGGTGTCGTTGGCGGTCACCTGATGGACGATGTCGATCAGCTCGCTGGCGCCGCGCCCGGCGAAGCAGTCGATGATCACATGCTTCACCGGATCCAGGTAGCGCATGGTCTCCCGCAGATAGGCCCGGGCGGCCTCGATGGCGATGGTCTCCATCGGGATCGCCTGGCCGTTGTAGTAGGGGGTGCCCCGGCCGGCGATCTGGATGCGGATGGGTTTCAGCAGCTCTCCGCCGCCGAAGCGCACCGAGACCTCTCCGGCGACCAGCTGGACCTTGTCAAAGTTGTGGTGCAACGCGCCGCCCAGGTGCTCCTCGCACCAGCGGGTGTATTCCCGGCTGATGCGCTCGGCGATCCCATCGCACAGGCTGTCCGGGTGCCCGATGCCCTTCCGCTCCACGATCTCCACCGGAAGGTCCTCGATGTAAGGGCCGCCGGCTTCGGAAACCACGATGTTCCGCATCCGGGTCCTCCTTTCATAACGAGTTCAGGGTGCCTGGATCCCACGGAGGAAGGTGCCCGAGGGGCCTTCCTCCGCCTGTTCGCCGCTCGCCGCACCGGACGGCCCCCGCTTCCCCCGACGGGGTGTGAACATAAAAACACCCCGCCAGGAGGAGGGGCGGGGCAAAACAAAAGCCTCTTCTGGGAAGAAGAGGCACATCGCCGCTGCGGGCCACCTCATCTCCCAGACCGAACCGTCTGCCGGATTTGGCACCATCCCCGGGAGCGCTCCGCCGGGGGGCGGCGTGCTCCCCGGTCGGCCCTGATGCTCCACGGGAGGTTGCCGAGGCTTCGTCGGGCCGGGTCCCTCCGCCTCTCTCGATGAGTGCCACGCTCTATTCAGTTGTCCCGGGATGAGGCGTCGTCGCTTTCCACGACGCCATCATCCCTTTTGCATTTATCTTACCACAGTAAAAGGAAATGTCAACCGTCCGAACCCCAGGATTCTTCCCGCCATCCCGCCATGCCGGGCTTTCCGAGCGAATCGGGTGAGGACGACCCGGCGGGTCACCTTCACCAGCCGGCATACATATCTGGAACCCATCCTCCGGCGCCAGGAGCCGCCCCGGGGCTTTCCGGTGTCCGCACGATGGATGCCGCCACTACTCCCGGGTTGGGGGATGGGCCTCCAGTTCGGCGAAAGCCTCGCGGAGAAGGCTTTCGACATCCGTCGGCCCCTCTCCCTTCTGCAGCCAGAGGAGGAACTCCACGTTGCCCGCCGGCCCCAGCAGCGGCGAGGGGATCAGCCCCCGGGGCCACCAGCCATGCGCCCGGCTCCACTCGATCAGCGTCCGCAACACCCGTTCGTGGACCGCGCGGTCGCGCACCACGCCCCGTTTGACCTCAGCGCGCCCGGCCTCAAACTGAGGCTTGACCAGCACGATGGCGTGGCCCTCCGGGACCAGCCAGCGATGAGCATTGGGAAGGATCAGCCGGACCGAGATGAAGGAGACATCCATGGTCACCAGATGCACGGGCTCCGGCAGTTCCGTGAGATAACGGGCGTTGGTCCGTTCCATCACGATCACCCGCGGATCCTGGCGCAGCCGCATGTCCAGCAGGCCGTAGCCCACATCGATGGCGTAGACCCGAACGGCCCCGTGCTGGAGCAGGCAATCGGTGAAGCCCCCCGTGGAAGCGCCCACATCGGCGCACACCGCCCCCCGCACGGGGACCGGGAAGCGGGCCAGGGCGGCGGCCAGCTTCAGGCCGCCGCGGCTCACGTAAGGGAAGGGCTCGATGATCCGCACCGGCGCGTCCGGCGGCACCAGGGCCCCGGGCTTGTCCACCACCCGATCCCCCACCCGGACCCGGCCGGCGCGGATCAGGCGCTGCGCCCGCTCCCGGCTCTCCGCCAGCCCTCGCTCCACCAGCAGAAGATCCAGACGAACCCGACCCATCGCCTTCTTCCCCTAAACCGGATCCGCGCGTCTTGCCCCCCACAACTTCTCCGGGCAACATGAAAGCGCAGAAATCTCTTCTATGGCGGAGGTTTCATGGGTTTCCCTCTCCGCCCGGAGGGATGGCGGTGGCTGGGCAACGGGCTGATCCTCCTGGGCGTGCTGGTCTGGGTTCCCTTCCTCACAGCGACCGCAGCGGGGGAGGACTGGCCGATCCTCCCCTTCCTGGCGGCGCATCTCGCGGGCGTGCTGGGCGGGTGGCGGCTGCGGGCCCGGGCGGCGGCAATGGAAGGACGTTCCGGCGAGGCGCGGCATGGTTGGCGGCGGCGCTGGCTCAGCCGGGTTCTGATCTATCTGGGCGTGCTGGCCTGGGTCCCCTATTTCTATCAAACCCGGATCCTGGGGCGGGAGCTGGACATCTCCCCCTACCTGGCCGCGCACCTCACCGGGGTCCTCAGCGGGGTCGCCCTGCGGCTCAGCCTCGAGCTCGAGCGGCTCCGGACTCGCCGGTGACCAAGCCCCGCACTCACTCCGGCGCGCGGATCCCGGCCTCCAGAACACGTCCGTCGGTCCACGCCCAGCTCATATGAGGCGTGTTGTGGGCGATGCCGATGCGGCCCTCCCGGTCGATGGCGATCAGCCCGCCCCGCCCATTCACCCGCTCCTCCAGCAGGCGGATGGCGGCGGTCACGGCGCCCGAGGCGGAGAGCCCCAGGGCCATGAAGTCGCAGGCCGTTTTGGCGATCACCACCCGCATCAGGGTCTCCCCCCACCCGGTGGCCACCGCCGCTCCGCTGTGATCGTCGGCGTAAGCGCCGCAGCCGATGAGGGCCGAATCCCCCACCCGGCCCGGCCATTTGTTCGACATGCCGCCGGTGGAGACCGCGGCGGCGAGGCGGCCAGCGGCATCCATGGCTGCCGCCCCGACGGTGTCCATCGGCTCGGACAGGGCCCGCGCCAGGACCTCCCGGAGATCCACGGGTCCGTCCGCCCGGAGCAGCGCCCCGCCCACAGCGTCCCGAGGGGCAGCGAGCTCGGCGTCATCGGCCATGGGCAGCCCCAGCAACTCCGCCAGGGCCTCAGCCGCCGGGCCCACGAGGAGGACATGGGGGGTGCGCTCCATCACCGCCCGGGCCAGGACGATGGGGTGGCAGACCCGACGGACGGCCGCCACGGCCCCGGCGCGCAGGGTGGTCCCTTCCATGATCAGGGCGTCCATCTCCACGGTGCCCGCCCGGGTGCGCACGCTGCCCCGTCCGGCGTTGAAAGTGGGGTCCTCCTCCAGCGTCCGCACGGCGGCCTCCACCGCGTCCAGGGCGGAGCCGCCGGCCTCCAGGATCGACCATCCCGCCTGCGCCGCCCGGCGGCATCCCTCCACCGCCGCCGCGTGGCGCTCCTCCGGGATGGTCCCCGCGCCTCCGTGAACGATGAGGATCGGTCGCGGCATCGGAGCGCCTTTACCGCAAGGGAGGTTGGCATCTCCAAGGATAGCCGGGCTTAGGGTTCGGCCGCCAGTCCCCTCTCACGGGCAGACGAAGGGAGGAGACATCACCAGCGGGAGATACACCCGATAGGGCCCGGGAGGCGGGCCGGGTGGGGGAGGCACCACGCTGCGGACCGCCGCTTCGGCGTTCAACCGGCCGTATCCATAAATGTCATCCCGCCCGGGGGTCCCCAGGTCCACAGCGGTGCGGAGCAGGGCGCCGCACACCTGGCTCGCCGTCAGCGCCGGCCGCGCCGACCACACCAGCCCCGCCACCCCGGCCACATGGGGCGCGGCCATGGAGGTGCCATCGGCCCATGCATAAGCCCCGCCATTTAAAGTGGACAGGATGCCAACCCCCGGCGCGGCGATGTCCACGTGGGATCCGGAGTTAGAGAAAGACGCACGCTGATCCGAGGAATCCGTGGCGGCCACCCCGATCACCCCAGGATAGGCGGCGGGGTAGAACAGCTGATTGAGGCCGTTGTTCCCCGCCGCCGCCACGATCAGGGCGCCCTTGCCCTGGGCGTAGGCGACGGCGTCGGCGACGACGCTGCTGGGATAGGGGCTCCCCAGGCTCAGGTTGATGACCGTGCGCTTTCCGAAAGCCGCCCCCCAATCGGCGGCATACCGGATCCCATTCGCCACCCAGGACACCAGACCCCACCCGTCTGCATCCAGCACCTTCACTGCAAGCAGGCCGCAACCCCAGCAGACCCCGGCGACGCCCTGGTTGTTGTTCGTGTTCGCCCCGGCAATCCCCGCCACGTGAGTGCCATGACCTTCGTCATCCATGGGATCGCTGTCATTGTTGGCGAAATCCCACCCCAACCACAACCGGGAGGAGGCGAGATCCGGATGGGTGTAATCCACCCCCGTGTCCACGATGGCGATCACGACCTGGGTGGTCCCGGTCACCACGTCCCAGGCCTGGGGAGCGCGGATCTTCGGGAGGTTCCACTGAGAGCCGTAGTAAGGATCGTTGGGCGTGAAGGCGATGCGGACCGGGCGATCGACCTCGGCGGTTTCGACGTCGGGACGCTGGCGGAGCCGCGCCGCCAGGGCCTCGGGGTCCTCCCCCGGCGACACCGGGACCCGCCACCACTGAGGGACGGCCAGGGCCTCCGCGCTGGGGAAGCCGGCCGCAGCCAGGCCCGCCCGGAAAGCATCCGGCGGGACGTCGGCTTTGCGCTTCACCAGAACGCCGGGGCCGCGGGAGGCCGAAGCCGTTTGCGCATCCGCCGCAGGCGGCGGGGCGGAATCGGCCGGGGTCGGTGGGGGAAGACAACGGCCATCCTCCAGCGGGAGGAAACACGCCGACGCGGCGGAGGCGCCGGATGCACCCGGCCATGGTCTCGCGACCGGCAGCCCTCCCAGGACCCAGGCCAGCACCAGGACGAGCCGTCTGGACCGTCGCATCGTGCACCTCCCTCCCCTGGTGTCGTGCGCAATTTTAGACCTCATGTCGATATGTGCAATTTTAGATCCGAGGCGGACTCCCCGAACCGGCCGCATCGGGTGTGTCCCAAAATCGTAGGGCAACTGCGAGCAGTTGTCCTACAACGCGGCGAGGCCCGACAAAATTGGGACACACCCGCCGCATCTGCGCGCGGGTCAAAAGAGGGTTTGTGGGATAAAATGGGTTTCGGGGTTCGCGGCGGATGTTCGGGGATTCGGCGGACTTCGGACCTCCGATCCTCGGCCATCCCGCAAAGGGCAGAGCGCAACTCGTGCGAGACAAGCCGGATCGCCATAGGAGGCCGGATGTTCTCGGACACCCATCCGAAGATCCGGGCCCTTCAAATCGAATGGATCCGACGCATGCCGCCGTGGAAGAAATTCGCGATCGTGGATAGCCTCAACGAGACCGTCCGCACGCTGGCCATCAGCGGCATCCGACAGCGCCATCCGCAGGCCACGCCCGAAGAGGTGCGCCGGATGCTGGCCGAGATGCTGCTGGGAGCCGAGCTGGCCGCAAAGGTGTATGGCCGTGCCCGGTGAACGGACGATGTCCTCCGATGGGAGCGCGCCGCGGGGGAGGTGGAAATCAAGGGAGGGTCGGTCGCCCGGCTCCATAGAAGACCGGATCGACACGCCCCCTCTCCGCAGCGCGCTTCCTACGATTCCCCAAACACCTCCGCCTCGAAGCGGAAGAGGCGGGCTTCCGGCCATCGCCAGGCGTCCTCCGGAAGGCCCGCTTTGAGGCAGATGGCCCGCAGGAAGGCCTCCCGATCCCATCCCTGCTCCACCGGGACCTGGGGGAGCAGCAACCCCGTGCGGCCCCCCGCCAGGATGAAGAGGCCGTCCCGCCCGATCACGATCTCCTCAGGGTCGGCCACCGGCCGCAGCGGGGAGAGGACGCTGATCTCATATTCCAGATGGGGCAACTCCTCCACGGTCACGGGAGGGAAGCGGGGATCGTCAAGGGCGGAGAGCACCGCCACCCGCTGCACGGCGTGGGCGAGATCCGAGCGCGGCCAGACCTCCCCCCGGCATCCCCGCAGGCGGCCGCCCCGGGTCAGGGTCACGAAACAGGCGCGTGGCAATTGCAAGGCAGGGGACGAAACCGACAGCTCCGGCAGGGGCCGCCCCTGCACCGCGTGGGTCACCGCCTCCCGGGCGATCTCCAGAAGGGTGCGGCGGTCCTCCGCCCCGAGGGGCGGGTCCGGCTCCCGGGCGAAGCGGATGGCCGCGTAGCCCACCACATGGTCATTGCGCCCGTAGGGGACGTCGCTGGAGTTGGCGTAGCGGAGCAGGGTCGTGTGGACCGCGCCGGTGCGCCGGGCGTAGGCCATGGCCGTGCGCACGGGCCCCTCGCCGCACATCAGCGTCGCCAGCCCCGGGATCCGACGGGCCATCCACTCCGCGATGGTGTGGCGAAGCAGCTCCTCATCCAGGGAGAGGATGGCGCCGATGGCGCTGAGGTCCACCTGACGGGCGTGCTCATCCCGCGGGTAGTGGGAGAGGTCGCTGCTGGCGATGACAATGGCCCGCCGGCCGGCCAGGGCCCGGGCCAGGGCCTCCGCGAGGGCCTCGATGTTCTCCGGGGAAGGCTCCCCGATCATCACCGGGACGAAGCGCAACCCGGGGAACAGCCGCTGCAGGAAGGGAAGCTCCACCTCGATGGAATGCTCCTCCAGATGGACCTCGGGGACGAAGCGCAGCGGCGGGCCTGCGGCGAGCAGGGCGTCAGCCAGCTCCTCATCGATGGGGATCTCCCCCAGAGGGGTCCGCCACGCCCCCCGCGCCCATACGGAGATTTCGTGGAAGAAAGGCTCGACGTGGTTGGTGCCCAGCACCACCACCGCGTCGTAAGGACGGCCCTCCAGCTGCCGGAACCCCCACGCGGCCACATGGCCCGAGTAGATGTAGCCGGCGTGGGGGACGATCAGGGCGGCCGGCTCGGTCTCGTAGCGGGGCGCCTCCGCGAGCAGGCGATCCACCATCTCCTGCAGCGCCCCCGGGTCTGCCGGGTAGAAGGCGCCGGCCACCGCAGGCTCCCGGACAAGCGTGGTCCGATACGCCATCCCAGGCTCCTTTCCCTGTGAACGGGCGAGCGCCCGCGGGAGCGTTCACAGGATCGCGATCTCCCAATCCACCACCATCACGTCCGGCCGATGGGCCTGGATCCAGCGGACGGCGCCCTCCAGCGTGGCGTGGATGTGGCCGGCGTCGTTGGAGATGGTGGCCAGGCCCAGCCGGGCCGATTGCGGGAAGTCCTGATGATCGATCTCCGCCGCCGCCACGTTGAAGGACTGGCGCAGATGGGCGATAAGGGATTTCATCACGCTGCGCTTGTCTTTTAACGACAGCGCCTCCGGCAGATGCAGCTCCACCGTGCAGGTGCCTACGACCATCGCCACGCTCCTTGCCGGGGCTCCCCTTCCCGCCTCAGGATGGCCACGCGATCCCGCCACGCCGGGATCCGCGCCGCCTCCGCCGGGGTCAGGTCCCCCGGAAAGACATGGATGTTCAGGAGCTCGCGGAACGCGATCAGGATCGCCTCCGCCGCCGCCTCGAAAGCCACCGGGTGCCCCACGGCCTCCCGGAGGGTGATCGCCCGCCGACGGAGCCGCTCGGGATCCGGCCCGCGGCGCAGATACCGGGCGATGGCCCCCGGGTCGCCGTCCAGGGGCAGGGAGCCGTGCTGCAGCACCACGCCGCGATGACGCCACTGGGCGCTGCCCATGATCTTGCGCCCGCCCACGGTGAGCTCGGAATCTGTGGGCACCTCGAAGCAGACGAACCCCTCGCCCCGGACGCGCGGATCCAGCGGGGGGGCCAGGGCGACGTCGGGGACGCCCAGGGCGCGTAAGGCGGCCGCGAAGGCCTCGGCGAACCGGCGGAAGGTCTCCGGTATACCCCCCGCCGCCCGAGGGTCGGTCTCCGGGAAGATCACGCTGTAAGTGAGCTCCTCCGCGTGAAGGATGGCCCGCCCCCCTGTGGGCCGCCGCACCACCTCGACCCCATCGGCCCGACAGCGCGAGAGATCCACCTCCTCCACCGGCTGGCTCCGCCCCAGGCTGAGGCAGGGCGGATCCCAGCGGTAGAACCGCACCGTCGGCGGGGCCTCTCCGGCCGCCACGGCCTCCACGATGGCCCCATCGATGGCCATCTGAGTGGCGCCGTCCGCAGGAGGCGACCACAGCAGACGCCAGCGGGCCGGTGGGAAGGTCACGGGCGGGACAGACGATCCTGCAGCCACTCGATCAACACCTCTTCCAGCTCCCGGCGACATTCTTCCAGGGTCGCTCCGGTAGCGTAGACCTCCGGGTACACCTCGATCTCTCCGTAATAGGTCCCGTCCTCCAGCTGGCGGAAGCGGGCCTTTTCCATCGCGGCCTCGACCAATGCGGAAAACATCGATTCGCTCCTCCCGATGGCTCAGGGAAACCCGTGGGGCGCCCACGCCCCGGAGCGATGTCCTCGCGGATAATCCCCATCGAGTCCCCTTCTCTCACTCATTTTAACGCATCCGGGCGGACCGAACGCCCGCATCCTCACGCTCCGGGAAAGTCTGGAGGCCCAGGGCGGCGAGTAACTGAAGGAATCCTTCGGGATCGGGGACGGCGAAGAGATGGGTGGGGCAGCGGCAGTCGCTGCTGCCGAAGTGCGGGATGGCGGGGGGCAGGTGTTCGGCCAGGGCCCGGGCCAGGGCGCACTCCGCAGCGGGATCCTCCGTTTCCCTCACGAAAGCGCCCCGCCATCGCCCGACGGCGAGCAGGTAATCGATGTGCCAGCGGCGCACCGGGTTTCGGCCCTCCGCCACCCTCCGGTGGCGCTCCAACCGCTGGAAGCCTCCGGGCCCCCGGGCCGAGCCCACGTAGGCGTAGGTCCCAGCGAGCGGCCAGCGCCCGAGCCGGCCGACAGTCACTTCCCCCCACACCTCCAGCGACAGCACGTAAACGCCCCGCGCGGCTTTCATCCCGGACCCTCTAAAAGGACCTGAGCTTCCTCCATCCGTTCCAGAGCCCATGCGGCGTGCTCCTGCAAGATGGGGTCCTCATCGGCCCGCCAGCGCTCGAGCAGCGGGCGGAGCGAACGCGCCCGCAGGTTCCCCGCGACCACCAGGGCGTTGCGCACCAGCCCCCGCCGTTTGGCCCGGCGGATGGCGCTGCGGCGGAACCGCGCCCGGAACGCTTCCTCATCCATCCTTAGGACCTCCGCCAGGGCCAAGCGGGGGATCCCTTCCCGGGGCTGGAAGGCCGGCTCAGCGGTCGGCCGGGCGAACCGCCGGTTCCAGGGGCAGACTTCCTGGCAGATGTCGCACCCGAAGATCCAGTCCCCGATCGCTGCCCGCCGCTCCGTCGGGATCCCCTCCCGCCGCTCGATGGTCAGGTAAGAGAGGCAGCGCTCCGCCTCCAGTGTGCGATCGGGGCGGATGCAACGCGTCGGGCACGCCTCGATGCAGCGGGTGCAGGTGCCGCAGTGGTCCGTCGGGAAGGGCGGGTCGGGCTCCAGCTCCAGATCCACCAGCAGGATCCCCAGGAACAGATAGGAGCCCAGGCGCGGGTGGATGAGCATGCTGTTCTTGCCGATCCATCCCAGGCCGGCCTGGACGGCCCAGGCCCGCTCCAGCACCGGCCCGGTGTCCACGTAGATCCGTCCCCGCACCGGGCGGCCGGCCTCCCGGTTGAGGAACGCCAGGAGCGCCTCCAGGCGCTCCCGCAGGACCTCGTGGTAGTCCTCCCCCCAAGCGTAGCGGGCGACCCGTCCCTGCGGCACATCCTCCCGGGGCGGCGGGGGATCCCCGGCGTAGTAGTTCATCGCCACCACGATGACGGAGCGGGCCTCCGGCCAGAGGTTGCGGATGTCCCGGCGTTTCTCGATGGCATCGGGCCGGGTGAGATAGGCCATGGTGGCCGCGCGGCCCGCGCGGACCCATTCCTCATAGCGATCGGCGGAGGGCGTGGGGCCCGCCGCGGCCACCCCGATCAGATCGAAGCCGAGGGAGCGGGCATAGGCTTTCAGGCGCTCCTTGAGGACCACGGCTCACACCACATCCGCGGGGAGCGGCTCCGCGCGGACCAGCCCCAGGATGTGGCGGGCGATGACCAGGCGCTGGATCTCGCTGGTGCCCTCCCCGATGGTCATCAGCCGGGCGTCCCGGTAGAGCCGCTCCACCGGGAACTCCCGGCTGTAGCCGTAGCCGCCGTGGATCTGGATGGCGTTGCGGGTCACGCGCTCGGCCATCTCGCTGGCGAAGAGCTTGGCCATGGCCGCGGCCTGGGTGTAGGGGAGCCCCTGATCCCGCAGCCAGGCCGCCCGATACACCAGCAGCCGGGCGGCCTCGATCTCCACCGCCGCGTCGGCCAGCATCCACTGGACGGCCTGATAAGCGGCGATGGGCTGGCCGAAGGCGGTGCGCTCTTTCGCGTAACGGACCGCCTCCTCGAAAGCGGCCTGGGCCAGGCCCACCGAGAGGGCGCCGATGCCGATGCGCCCCCCGTCTAAGACCTGCAGGGCGTAAGGCAGGCCTCGCCCCGGCTCCCCCAGGAGGTGATCCAGGGGCACTCGCACATGATCGAAGGTCACGGCGTGGGTGGGGGAGCCGTGGAGCCCCATCTTTTTCTCCGGCGGGGCGATGGAGAGGCCCGGGGCGTCCGTGGGGACGAGGATCAGGCTGAGGCCGCGCTTGCCGGCCTCCGGGTCCGTGCGGCACAGGGTGACGATCACCTCGGCGATGCCGGCGTTGGTGCACCACATCTTCTGGCCGGTGATCACCCACTCGTCCCCATCGCGGACCGCGGTGGTGCGCACGGCGCCTAAGTCGCTGCCGCAGTGAGGCTCCGTCAGGGCCAGGGCGGCCAGTCCGTTGCGGCCGCTGGTCAGGGCCGGCAGCCAGCGCCGCTTCTGGGCCTCGCTGCCGAAGAGGAGGATCGGCGCCAGTCCCAGGCCGTTGTGGGCCGCCAGGGAGAGGGCGGTGGAGCCGCATCCCCGGGCGATCTCCTCGATGGCGATGGCGGCGCTCACATGGTCCAGCCCCGCCCCGCCGTAGTCTTCCGGGACCGTCAGGCCCAGCAGGCCCAGGGAGGCCCCTTTGCGGACTGCCTCCCAGTTGAACTCGCCGCGCTCATCCACATGGCGGGCGCGGGGCTTCAACTCCTGCTCGGCGAACTCCCGCACCGCCTGTCGGAACAGCCGTTGCTCCTCGCTCAGGCGGAAATCCATGGCGCCTCCCGGAAACGCAAAGCTCGGTCTCTTCGCTTCACGGCCTTCCTCCTCTACGGGAGGGGCATGCCGGGCCACGCGGGGACGCCGCGGCATCCCTCACGGCGCCGCCGGCTCCGGGAAGTCCGCCCCCAGGCGGATGACCAGATCGCAGGCGCAGGCGAGATCCGGCGCGGGCTGCACCGCGGTGAGGGGGAGGCCCAGCCATCCCGCCACCTGACGGCCGGCCTCCAGGGCCTCCGGGCGGGCCAGGATGCGGGTCTGCCCGTAATCGGAGCGATCCGCGTTCCCCACCTCCACGATCTCCGCGCCGAGAGAGCGAAGGAGCTCCGCCACCCGACTCGCCAGGCCCGGCCGCATCGTCCCGTTCTGGACGGAGATGCGGGCCTTCAGGCGCATCGGCTGGGGCCCGAACAGGTCCGTCAAGGCTTCCTGGACCTTCTCGGGGATGCGGATCAGCACCTCGGCCCCGTCGGGGGTGGTGGCCGGGATGGTCATCGAGGGGCCGATGGTCACCATCCGGATCCGGTCATCGGGGATGCGGACGGCCAGGCGGGCGAGGGCGATCATCTCCTCCAGGGAGAGGTTCGTGCGGACTCCATCCTGAACCGTCTCCCAGAGCGCCGGGGCCCGAGCGATCAGCTCCGGCAGCATGTTCAGCCGAAGCACCCGCTCCCGCACCGCCTGGATCACCTGCTGCTGGCGGCGCATGCGATCGAAGTCCCCCCCACGGGTGGCCCGCGTCCGCGCGTATTTCAACGCCGTCCGCCCATCGAGATGCTGGCACCCTGCCTCGATGTGGAAGGGCTCATACCCGTAACGGGCGTCCGGGTAATGGGGATCATCGATGGCCTCCGGGACGCAGAGATCGATGCCGCCCAGCAGATCGATGGCCTTCTCAAAGGCGGTGAAGTTCACCCGCACGTAATAGGAGGTGGCGATCCCGAAGTTATAGCGCAGGGTCTCCTGGGCCAGGGCGATCCCGCCGCCCGGGTAGCCGTAGGCGTCCCCCAGAAAGTGGGCCGTGTTGATGCGGTTCTCCCCGAAACCGGGGATCGTCACCCACAGATCGCGGGGGATGGAGAGCACCCCGGCGGAGAGACCCACGGGATCGATCGTCACCACCATGATCGTGTCGGTCCGCCAGGGGCCTGACTCCCCCTCCCGCTGATCGATCCCCAAAACCAGGATGTTCACCCGCTCCTTCCCGTTCCACTCCGGAAGATGGAGGGGGCCGCTGTGGGTGGTGGGAGAGGAAGAGACGGAGGCTCCGGGGGGCGGGAGGCTGGGGACGGCGCGCAGGGCCTCCTGGAAGGCCAGACGATACGCCACGAGGCCCAACCCTGTCCCGATCCCCAGCACCCCCAGCGCCCAGAGGAGCCCGAGGAGGGGGAGCCGCCGCCATGGCGTCTGGATCCCGGGTGCCATGCCTGTCTCCTCAGCGAACCGCCTGGAGATCCCGGGGCCCGAAGGGTTCCGGCAGCAGGGCCCGCAGGGAGGTCTCCCGCACGTGTCCTTTCGCGTCGACCAGGAGGATCCGCAGGTCTGGGGAGAACTCGGAGAGGACCTGGCGGCAGGCTCCGCACGGAGTGCCGCCGTTTTCGGTGGCGACCGCGATGGCGGTGAAGTGATGCTCCCCTTCGGAGATGGCCTTGAACACGGCCACCCGCTCCGCGCACAGCCCAAGGGGGTAGACCGCGTTCTCCACGTTGCATCCGGTGAACACCTGGCCGGAGGCGCTCAGCAGGGCAGCCCCCACCCGGTAGCCGGAGTAAGGGGCGTAGGCCCGCTCACGCATCCGGAGGGCCAGCTCCACCAGCGCCCGATCTTCCATCCGTGGAGTTCCTTTCCGCTGGAAGTTCATGCACGGGAATTATAGCGCAGCCGCCTCTTCCGATCGGGGGCTGGCCCTATCCGCGGTGAAGCCCCAGCTGGCGCTCCAGCGTCCCGGCCAGCCGGCCGAGGGTGTAGTTAACGAGGAAATAGATCACCGAGACCACGTAGAGGGTTTCCATGGGGTTGCGCTCCCCCTGAAAGAGGATCACCCCCCGCCGGTAGAGCTCGATGAACCCGATGATGGCGCCCAGGGAGGTGTCCTTCACCAGGGTGGCGAACTGGGCCACCAGCGGGGGAAGGGCTCGTCGGAAGGCCTGGGGGAGGATGACCAGGCGCATCGCCTGGCCGTAGGTCAAGCCCAGGGAGCGGGCGGCCTCCCACTGGCCTCGGGGGAGGGAGAGGATGGCCGCGCGCAGGGCCTCGCCGTTCACCGCGCCCGTGTAGAGCCAGAGGGCGGCGATCACTGCCGCGTCGGGCCGGGTCAGCGCCTCCATCCCCAGCTGCCGGCCCAGGGCGCTCAGGCGCAGGAAGAGATAAAACATCAGCCCCAGGAGGGGGAGAGCCCGGATGCCTTCCACCAGGGCGATCACGGGGTAACGGAGCCAGAGCGGGCCGCTCAGGCGGGCCAGAGCGAAGAAGAGGGCCAGGGGAATGCTGGCCAGGATGGCGATGGCCGAGGCCTCCAGGGTGAGAAGCAACCCCAGGGCCAGGAACCGCCAAGTGGATCCCTCGAGAAACGGCGCGAACCGCGCCGGCTCCATGCGGAAGGCCAGGGGGATCAGGGCCAGCACGATCCCCACGCCCACCAGGGTCTGCCAGGGTCGCTCCGATGCCTGCATCCCCTCCGCCTCAGAAGAGGATCCGCAGACGGCGCTCCAGAAAGTTCACCAGCCCGCTGAGGGGCACGGTGATCACCAGATAGAGAAGAAAGGCGATCAGCATCGGCCAGTCGGCGAAGGTGCGGCCGATGACGAACTCCGCCTGATACAGCAGTTCCTCGACAGCGATGGCCGAGGCGATGGAGGTGTTCTTCACCAGGGCGATGAACACAGTGCCCAGGGGCGGGATCATCATGCGGAAGGCTTGAGGCAGCAACACCAGGCGGACCATCTGGGGGAAGGTCATGCCCAGGGAGAGGGCGGCCTCGATCTGACCCCTGTGGACCGACTGGAGGCCGGCCCGCACCACCTCTGCGACGAAGGCGGCCGTGTAAACCCCCAGCCCGGCCACCGCGCTATCGAAAGAAGTGGGGAGCCGGATCCCCGCCTTGGGCAACCCGCTGTAGACGAAGACCAGCACCGGCAACAGCGGGATATCCCGGAAGAACTCCACATACCCGGCGGCGAACCAGCGAAGGGGAGGCACCGGGGAGACCCGCAACACCCCGATCAGCGTCCCCAGGGCCAGGGCCACCCCCATGCTGGCCAGGGAGAGCCGCAGGGTCGTCCACAGGCCCAGAAGCAGGTAATGCCAGACGTCCGCCGTGCTCATGGTTCCACCCGAATGGGGGGCCTGGGATCCGTGCGGATAAGAACCGGCGGGGCGCCGTGAGCGCCCCGCCGGCGGATCTCCCCATCGGAGGGGGTCACGGCTGGCTCACCGCCCGCCAATCATCCGGCGGGGGTTCCGGCACCGTGTCGCTGGGGATCCACTTCTTGTAGATTTCCTTCCAGCGGCCGGAGGACTTGAGCTCCCGGATCACCGTGTTCACCACCTCCAGGAGCTCCTTCTCGCCTTTCTTCACCCCCACGCCGTAGGGCTCCACCGTGAAGCGCCCTCCGACCACCTTCCACTTATCCGGCTCCTGGCGCACGAAGCCGTAGAGGATGATGTCATCGGTGGTCACCGCGTCCACGCGGCCGGCGTCCATGGCCGCCACCGCCTCCGAGTAGGTGTCGAAGAGCACCACCTCGATGTTCAGCCCCTTCTGCTCCGAGATGGCCCGGATGTTCTTCTCCGAGGTGGAACCCTTCACGGTGCCCACCCGCTTGCCTTTGAGGTCATCCAGGCCGTTGATGGGGCTGTTCTTGGGGACCAGGAGGGATTGGCCGGCGACGTAATAGACGACGGAGAAATCGATCTCCTTCAGGCGCTCCTCGTTGATGGTCATCGTCGAAGCCACGATGTCCACCACGCCCTCTTTGAGGAAGGGGATGCGGTTCTTGGAAATGGCCTCCTTAATCTCCACCGCGTTGGGATCGCCGAAGATGTATTCGGCCACGGCCCGGCAGATCTCCACGTCGAAGCCTTCCACCTGATTGGTCTTGGGGTTGAGGTAACCGAAGGTGGGGATGTCATACTTGGTGCCGCAGATCAGCTTGCCGCGATCCTGGATCTTGCGCAGGAGGGTCCCTTCGGGGGCGAGGGGGGCGCGGCCCTTTTTAGGGGCCTGCGTGGCCCCGGGCGCCTGACATGCCGCCAGGGCCAGGGCGAGGGCGAACCCGAGCAAGGCCGTTCGGAACAGTCTGAGCGCCATCGTCCACCTCCTGAGAGAAAGATGGCCTCCCGCCGCGGCTTCGCGGGCGTGGCAGGAGGCCTTTCTCGCTAATGACGCAGGACCTGGCTCAGGAAGACCCGGGTGCGCTCGTGCCGGGGGTTCTCGAAGATCTCATCGGGGGTCCCGACCTCCACAATCCGGCCGCCCTCCAGGAAGACCATACGGTCCGCCACATGCCGGGCGAAGCCCATCTCATGGGTGACCACCACCATGGTCATCCCTTCCCGGGCCAGATCCTCCATCACGTCCAGCACTTCCTTGATCATCTCGGGGTCCAGGGCGCTGGTCGGCTCATCGAAGAGCATGATCTTCGGCCGCATGGCCAGGCCCCGGGCGATGGCCACCCGCTGCTGCTGTCCGCCCGACAGCTGGGCCGGGTAAGCGTGGGCCTTCTCGGGGATCCCCACCCGCTCCAGGAGCTGCATGGCCAGCCGCTCCGCCTCCGCCCGGGGGATCTTCTTCACGTGCACCGGACCCAGGATGATGTTCTCCAGCACCGTCAGATGGGGGAAGAGATTGAACTGCTGGAAGACCATCCCGATCTCCTGGCGGAGGCGGTTGACGTTGATGCGGGGATCGTGAACCGGGATGCCGTCCACCCACAGCTCGCCGGAGTCGATGGGCTCCAGCCGGTTGATGGTGCGGATCAGGGTGCTCTTCCCGCCCCCGCTGGGGCCGAAGATCACCACCACTTCCCCTTCATAGATGTCCAGGGTGATGTCCCGCAAAACGTGCAGATTCCCGAACCACTTGTTTACCTGCCGGAAGGAGATGATCGGCCGGGACCCCATCCGCGCTTTCCCCACATGGAGTCGCTCCCCGCGAACACGCCGGAACACAAAGCCGGGCGGAACGCCCGGCTTCTTCTCAAGTGCCCCCGGCGGGATTCGAACCCGCAACGCAGGACTTAGGACGCCCTTGCTCTATCCAGTTGAGCTACGGGGGCCTCTCATCTCCCATTATAGCACATCCGTAAGGATGCGGGGGCGACTTGATGAGCGGGAGACGATGGGGAGGGTAAAGAAGAAATGGGAGCCCCGGCCGGGCTGGCTCTCGACCCCGATGCGCCCGCCGTGGGCCTCGACCAGATGGCGGGCGATGGCCAGCCCCAGCCCCGACCCCCCGTCCGCCCGGGCCCGGGATTTCTCCGCCCGGTAGAACCGATCGAAGACATAGGGCAGATCCTCCGGGGCGATCCCCACCCCGGTGTCGCGGACGCTCACCTGCACCTGATCCCCGAGGGGCTGGGCCTCGATGGTGATCCGGCCGCCGGCAGGCGTGTAGCGGAGGGCGTTGGTGAGCAAGTTCATCAGCACCTGCCGCAGGCGCCCCTCATCCCCCCACGCCGGCGGCAGCCCTTCCGGAAGATGCACCTCCAGCCGGATCCCCTTCTCCGCCGCCTGCAGCGCGATGCGGTCGGCGGCCTCCTCGATCAGGGATCGCAGGTCCACAGGCCCCCGCTCCAGCCGCAACTGACCGGCCTCCGCCAGGGCGAGGAGCCGCAGATCCTCCACCAGCCGGGCCAGGTGTCGGACCTCGTCGTGGACCTGGGCGATCTGTTCCGGCGCCAGGGGAAGGACGCCGTCCAGCAGCGCCTCCAGCTGCCCCTGCAGGATGCCCAGAGGGGTGCGGAGCTCGTGGGCGATGTCCGCCAGCATCTGACGCCGCTGCTGCTCCGCCCGGGCCAGCGCCTCCGCCATCTGATTGAAGGCCCGGGCCACCTCCCCCAGCTCCCCGGCCTCCTGCGCCGGGATGCGCGCGCCGAGATCTCCACTCGCGATCCGCCGGGACGCCTGCTGGAGGGCCTGGAGCGGACGCATCAGCCGGAAGAACACAAAGGAGCCCGCCCCCAGGGCCAGGGCGATCCCGAGCAGCGTGCTGAGGGCGATGGCCCGCCGCACCTGAGCCAGGAACTCCGCCGAGGGCCCGGTGGGGCTCTCCACCTCGCCGATGAGCAGCCACCCCACCGTCCGCCCCGCCACGCGGATCGGGACCCCCTGGTCCCGCGCCGCCGGGAGAAGGGTTCCCACTGCGCTCCCCTCGGAATCCAGCCGGACCCGCCCCGCCTCGTCCGTCAGGATCAGGCGGTGGCCCATCATCCGCCACATCGCCCGGTTCATCCCCATGGGCGGATGCATGGGCCCCATGCCGGGCATGGGCATCGGCATGTCCTCGAGCACAGCCTCCACGCCCTCCCAGCTCCCAACCCGGGCGTAATATGCGGCGAAGAGCGGGGCCAGCCCCTCCGCCCAGCGCCGGTTCCCCCGGGCCACGTAGATCCGGAACTCCCCCGCGGTGGCCAGAGCGATCAGGAGGGCCGTGGTCAGCAGGCTCAGGACGACCACGCCGACGAAGGCCAGGGTCAGCTTCGCCCACAGGCTCCGCATCCGGATCCCCTCGCTCACTCCTCCCGAAGCTTGTAGCCGACCCCATAGACGGTGAGGATATACTGCGGGTTGCGGGGGTCCGGCTCGATCTTCTGGCGCAGGTTCTTGATGTGCGCGTCGATGGTCCGCTCATATCCTTCGTAGGCCACGCCCTGGATCCGCTCCAGCAGCTGTAACCGGGTGAAGACGCGGCCCGGATGGCGCGCCATCGCCGTCAGCAGCTCGAACTCCGTGGGCGTCAGACGGACCTCCCGGTCGCCCACCCGCACCTCCCGACGCTCCAGGTCGATGACCAGATCCCCCACCCGGAGGACGGCGGGCGGGGAGATCTCCCCCTGCGCCCGCCGCAGGACCGCGCGAACCCGCGCCACCAGCTCGCGCGGGCTGAAGGGCTTGGTGATGTAATCGTCCGCCCCCAGCTCCAGGCCCACCACCCGATCCTCTTCCTCCACCCGCGCCGTCAGGATGATGATGGGCACCCCGGACTCCCGTCGGATGGTGCGACAGACGTCGAAGCCATCCATGCCCGGCAGCATCAGGTCCAGGACGATGAGGTCGGGCCGCTCCCGCCGGAAGGCATGCAACGCGCTGGGGCCATCCCCCACCGCGATCACGCGGAACCCCGCCTGCTCCAGGTAGGCCCGGATCACCTGGCGCATCCGGGGCTCGTCCTCCACCACCAGCACCGTCCGCATGCCGACCCTCTGCTCCGCCTGACTCCGTGGGCCTTCAGCCCTGCCGCGCCGACCCGCTGGTCAACGAAGCCCCACAGTAGGGGCAGTGGGCCCAGTCCGCCTGGACGGGGCGGCCGCACTGCGGACAGCGAGCCGCCGGAGGCGCAGCGGGGGGCAGGCCGCCGGCCCGGGTCACCTGCTGGATCCCCCAGACCACCGCGGCGATGATCAGGCCGAAGAACAGCAAGGGGAGCAGCAGGCCCAGCAACATCATCAACAGCCCGAAGCCCCAGCCCATGCCACCCCAGCCCCAGCGCCCCATCATCGGGCAACCCGGGCACCCCCAGCCCCAGCCCCACGCCGGGCCGGCCAGCAGGCCCAGGGCACCGACCAGCAGGACCAGCAACACCAGCGCTCCGATCAGCAAGCCGATCCAGTTGCGGCTCATGGTTTTCCTCCTTCACAGGGAAATTATGGACAGGAACGCGATGGTCGCGCCATCGCCCCCGAAGGATCCGTGCTCCCCCTCATGGCCATAGACCATCCGCAGGAAGCTCCCATGCCAGGTATGCACCCACACCTGGCCGGTGCTGCCGTGCACGCTGAGCATCCCAACGATCCGGCCGTCCCGCAGGATGTGCAGCGTGTAGTAGCCATAGAAGGGATCGGCCTCCTCATCTACCGTGGCCCCCGGCATCGCCTGATCCAGGTAAGCCTGAGCGATCTGCCGTGCCTCCTCCGGCGAGAGGCGCATCTCCCCGGAGACGCCCCACCCGCTCCCCATCATGCCGTGGTTCCTCATCATCCCGTAGCGGGCGTTCCACATCATGTTGGGCCCCGGCTCCGGATGGGCAGCCCCGGTGAACCGATCGATGAGGAACTCGAAGGCGTAGCGGCCGGTGGAGCGCTCCCGCGCCTGGGCGTAGAAGTGGTTATCGAAGGCCATGACCTCAGCCAGCTCCAGGTCCGGGTTCCCATAGGCGGCGATGACGTCGCGGGCGATGCGCACCGCCTCCTCATCGGAGAGGGGTGTCCCCGGGATCGTTCCCCATCCGATCCCGCCCCACGGACCCATCCTCCCGCCGGGCCACCTGCCCGGCCCCGGAGCCGAGGGGACCGGCCCGGCCCCGCCGAAGGTGGGAAGGGTCCACCCCATCGCCGTCCGTGCGATGCCGATTCCGACCCCCACCATCCCGATCAGAAGCACCAGCAACACCAGTGCCCCCACGATTTTCCAGCGCTTCATCGGCTTCCTCCCGCCTGTGGGTCTCACTTCCACCCTGGATTCTGCCCGGGTCCTGTGAAGATCCTGTGAAGATCCCCCGGAGGAAGGATGAAGGCGTCGGGACTCTCCGGCATCCCTCCCGGAGGCGCGGCGATCTCAAACAAAAAGGGGAGGAGGCCTCCTCAGGCCTTCCTCCCCGGCGCACCGCATCCGCCTGGGACCGGCTTCTGGCTTTATCCTTCCGGATGCCGCAGGAGCGGGGCGAGGACCACCCGCACGGTGACGATCTCCTTGGGGCGGGCCCGGAAGGTCAGAGAGGACCCCTCCGGGCGAAGGGGCTCCTGGGGACGCTCCATGAGGTCCGCCCGCCAGGCCGCCTGAACCGGCCGCCAGAAGGTAAGCCGGACCTGGACGACCTCCTCGGCGGCGTTATACCCTCGCACGATGAGGCCCTCCCCCTCCTCGGGGGCCTTCACGGCGGTCAGGACGAAGGCGGCCGGCTCCACCTCCAGGAACAGCCGCTCCGGCAGACGGCCGGGGCCCGCCCCCGCGAGGGGCGGCGCCAGGAAACGCTGGGCCTCCCGGATCGCCTCCCAGCGGTCGGTGTAAGGGATCAGGCTGTAGCGGAAGGCCCAGCGCCCGATCATCTGCGCGGAGGGCGTGGGCAGCGGCGGCCCCGCATGCCCCCGCCGGGATCGCAGATCCCCCCGCGACAGCCAGCCCACGCACCGCAACAGGGTGAGGGCCAGCTCCACCTGTCCCTCCGCGTCCGTCCGGGCCTCGATCTCCGGGAGCCCCTGGTTCGCCACCAGGAGCCCGCCGGCGGCGTCCTCCACGAACGCGAAGCCCTGCTGGGGGGCGGCAGACACCGGCTGCTCCACCCAGGAGTCATCTGCCCGGACGCGGAGGCCCACCGGGCGGACCACGAGGTCGAACGCCCCCTCTGTCACCCAGGTCTCGGACCGGATGCCGGTGGGGAAGACCACGCGCAGGCGGTGATCGGCCGCCCGATTGTCCACCACGACTTCCATATCGACCCGGGGAACTCCCGGTCGCAGCCATGCCCGCACGGCGATCGACAGCGGGACCGTCTCCGCGGAGCGTCCCCGGCGGTCCGGCCGCAGCCCGGCCGGGATCTCATACGGCAAATCGACCTCCAGGCACTGACCGAACGGCTCCTCCTCCCAGGCCTCGACCCGGGGCGGCGCCGCCGGGCGGTCCACCCGCCGATCCTCCGCCGGCGACTCATGGTTGTAGACATCCCCGGCATCCCCTTCATCTTCGAAGCGGTTCAGGCCGCGCCACCGCCGGCCCGTTCGGAGATCCTCCAGTTGCAGGGTCCCATCTGAGGGATCCGCGGTGAGGCGGAAGAACTCGTTGGCGATCTCCGGCTCCGCCCGGGGACGTCGGGAGATCGCACGCGGTGTCCCGGGGCGGATCTGCAACCGATAGGTCTGGAGGCCGACCCCCCGGCCCTCGGGGAGGACGAAGGCCCAGCGGGAGGCTCCTCCCATCGCCGCCGAGACCGTCCATGGGGCTGTGAGGGCCGGTTCTCGCTCTCCCAGCTGGCGGGCCACTTGAAGGACACGGGTGATCATCCCGTGATCCATGTCCGCCGAGGCGTCCGCCCACTCCGCCCAGAGCTGCCGCCTCTCGAGATCCACCCACACCCGCTTCGCCGCATAGGGGCCCACGTGGATCCAGAGCAGGCGGTTCAGGAAGCCCGGCCACTCCGCCGGGGCGACGGTCCAGCGCGCCTCGTCAGGCGTCCCCCGCTCCACCTGAAAGAGCGGGAGCTCACGCCCCTCAGGGTCCAGGAGGCGATACGTGAGGCCCGGCGGGAGGGCAGGAAGGGTCACCTCCACCGGCCCCCGGACGGAGCCCGGGATCGGGCAGTAGATCAGCAACGCCTGCTCCATCGACGCCGGGTCCGAGGCCAGCCAGCCGGGTGGGGCTTCGGCTGCCTCCGGCCGCAGGAGCCGCTCCAGGGATTCCCGACTCACCAGGCCGGCGATCTGCTCGGCGTGATCGAAGCGCGGCCGCATGTCTTCATGGGCCGCGTCCACCCCCGTCCCGCAGATCGAATCGTGGAAGTGATTTTGAAGGAGGAGCCGCCATGCCTCGAAAAGGAAGGCCCGTCGGTCCAGGCCGCAGAGAAGATGCGCGAAGGCCATCAGGGGCTCCGCGTAGCGCTCCAGCGCGGTCTGGACGGCGGCGTTGCGCTGCTTGATCCAGATGCGGGTGGAGAGCACGCCGGGCAGGACCGGATGGCGTCGGCTGGAGCGCAGCTCCCCGTGAACCACGGGGAGATCCGACAGCTGTTGGCCGAGAGCAGTCCGCACCGCGGCGATGTAATCCGCCAGGGAAGCGAGGCGCAGGCGGAGATCCGGGAGATGCGCCTGGGCCGCCCGGAGCCACTCCGTCAGCCGCGGATGGGGGAAGAGATGATCCGTCCCGTTCATAAGCAGGAGGAGGGGAACCGGCGTGTGGGGCGCCAGGGAGAGGGCCTGGGCCTTCAGGTAGGCCGCCAGGGCCTCTGCGTCCTCCGGGATCCAGGCGGCGTTCCCGTAGCCGTCCCGGAGATACACCGTGAAGATCCGGGTGCCGTCCGGGGCTTCCCACCAGAGGAGCGTCGGCTGCTCGTCCAGGCCGCGCTGGAACACGGCGGCCTCGATCCCGAACCCTTTCAGGATCTGGGGCAGCTGCCCAACGTGGCCGAAGGGATCCGGCGTGTAGCCGATGGGCATCTCGCTGCCGAAGCGGCGGGCGATGCGGATCCCGACCTGGAGGTTGCGGACGAGCGCCTCCCCGCTCACCAGGAACTCATCGGGGAGCACATACCAGGGGCCGATCCAGAGGCGGCCGGCCTCCACCGCTTGTCGGATCCGCGGCTCCAGATCCGGGCGCACCGTTAGGACGTCCTCCAGGATCACCGACTGGCCGTCGAGCAGGAACCCCCTGAAATCCGGATCCCCCTCGATCATCCGAAGGACCTGTTCGACCAGGTCCACCAGACGGTAACGAAAGGCCTGGAAGGGACGATACCACTCCCGATCCCAGTGGGTGTGGGGGACGATGAAGGCTTCCGGTTGCATCCGTGCGCCTCCATGTGAAGATAACCGCGTTTCGAGGCCGCTTCACGGCCCCTCCGAACCCGGGCCTCCCCAGATGGGGTTGGTCATCGCGACCATCGGCAGGTCATCCGGGGTCTCCTCCGCGAAATGCCGCACGCCCCGTAGCTCCGCCCGGACGTAGCGATGGCGGCCCAGGTCGAGCTCCAGCACCCCCTCGAAGGGAGAACGATCCACCGGGAGGAAGAGGAGCTCCCCTTCCCGGGAGAGCAGCCGCAGGTGCAGGCCCTTCCCTTCCCACACCCGATAGCGCACCCGGACAGCGCCGCCGGGCGGGACGGTCTCCCCAACCATCCAGGTCGTATCCCCGCGCTCGGCCGTGAGCTCCAGCCACGGCGCGTCCACGTCCGCGGTGATCATCACCCGGCCCGAACGGATGGCCTCCAGGATGGCCGGGATCGTCCGATCCGCCGCATACACCCAGGTGGTGGGGTGGCCGACCTGATAAAAGGGCGTGCCCTCGCCGGGTCGGTCCTGGTGTTTATCGCTGCCTCCCACCGCCGTCACCCGGCGCCCGGCCCGCAGCAGCCGGTCCCAGAAGGCCAGGGATTCCCGGTTGCGCAGGGGCCATGGCCCCTGCCAGGCCTCCACGGCATCCACCGGGAGGTCCGGGGGATACTCCCAGGGCGGCCCGTCGGTCTTGGGGTGGTTGATGGAGACCAGGGCGCCCATGGCGTGGGCGGCGTCGATGACCGCCTGCAGCTCCTCCGCCGTCCGGCAGCGGAAATCCAGCCAGCGGGAGAGGCCCCAGGCGTTCATGTGGCCGTAATACGTGGTCACCTCCTCCCCCGGGATGAGCAGGAGATCCGGCCCGCTCCAGGCTCGCAGATACGGGAAGTGGCTGACGGTGTTGTGCTCCGTCACCGCCAGGAAATCCAGTCCCCGCCGCCGGGCGGCGGCCACCAGGTCCTCTAAGGAGCCCGGCGCGTCGCTGTGATGGCTGTGGCTCTGGAGGTCCCCCCGCAGCCAGGCTGCTCCGCCGCCGGGCCGGGAGGGAAGCTCCCCGGTTCCCCCCTCCGGGGGTGGGGGATGCGGGAGCGGCCCTTCCTCCTCGGAGGCCAGAACGGTCACCGCGCAGGCGCAACCCTGGGGGGCGATGCGGTAGAGCCCCAGGATCACGTGCCAGCGGCCGGGGAGGAGAGGGCCGGGCAGATAGCCTGGGGTGGCCGCCCGGGGCGTGAGCACCGCCTCCGTTCGGGCGCTCCCGCTCCAGCCCCGGAAACCCTCCCCGCGCAGGAAGTCGGCCCCTCGCGGGTCGAACAGGCCCAGGTCGATCACGTTCGGGCTCTCCGGCTGGCCCTGGCCCTCGAACGTGTAGCGGACCTCGAGGCGGGCGACGCCGGGGGGCATGTCGAAGGGCAGGAGCACATAATCCGAAGCCGCCTTGTCGGCCGGGGTGAAGCGGCCTTCCCAGCGAAGCAGGGTCTTCATCGAAGGCGTCCTCCTCATGGGGATGGAGAGCGATCCCGTCATCCGGAAAGGACCGGCCACGCCCTCACAGGGCCAGCTCCCCGCTCTCGCGGAAGAAGAGCGCCCGCTCCAGGGGGATCCGCACCCACACCTGCTCCCGCAGCACCGGCGGCTCATCCACCGACAGCCGCAGGGTGAGGCGCTCCTCGTCCACCTGAACCGTCACCAGCGTCTCCACCCCAAGGGGCTCCACCGCGTAGACCCGGGCGGAGAGATGGGTCGGCCCGGGTCCCTCGGCCAAAGCCAGGTGCTCGGGACGAACCCCCAGCCAGACCCGCTCGCCCTCCCGGAAGGCCTGGCGCAACGCCTCGACGCGGTCGGCCACCGAGAGCGCCTGGCCGTCCGTCAGGATCAGGGCGGACTCGGCCAGGTGGAGGCGGCCGGAGAGCAGGTTCATGGGAGGGCTTCCGATGAAGGTGGCGACGAAAGTGTTGCGGGGCCGCCGGTAGATCTCCAGGGGCGTCCCCACCTGCAGCAGGCGGCCCCGATCCATCACCCCGATGCGGTCCGCCAGGGCCATGGCCTCCGCCTGGTCGTGGGTGACGTAGACAGTGGTGATGCCCAGGGACTTCTGGAGATGCTTCAGGAAGCTGCGGGCCTCCAGGCGCAGCTTGGCATCCAGGTTACTCAACGGCTCATCGAAGAGGAACGCCTGGGGGTGGTAGACCAGGGCCCGGGCGACGGCGGCTCGCTGCTGTTGCCCGCCCGACAGCTGCCCCGGCCGCCGGTCCAGCAGATCCGCGATCTGCAAGACCTCCGCCACCTCCCGGACCCGGCGGTGGATCTCGGGCTTGGCGTAACGGCGCACCTTGAGCGGGTAGCCGATGTTCTCCAGGACGGTCATATGCGGGTAGAGGGCGTAGTCCTGGAAGACCATGGCTACGTCTCGGGCCTGCGGAGGGAGCTCGGTGACGTCGCGCTCCCCGATGAAGATCCGCCCGCGGGTGGGGCGCTCCAGCCCGGCGATGAGACGCAGGGTGGTGGTCTTCCCACACCCGGAGGGCCCCAGCAGGGCGAAGAACTCCCCGTCCTCAATGTCCAGGGTCACCGCGTCCACCGCCACCACCGTTCCGAACGCCTTCGTCACCCCCTCCAGCCGGATTCGCGCCATGGCCAGCTCTGCCTCCTCAAAAAAAGTCCTGCAGATCCCATCCTACCGGATCTCAGCGCTTGATCCCCCCGAAGAACCGGAACCCATAACGGGCGTTGACGAAGAGATAGAGAGCCAGCACCGGGAGGGCGTAGAGCAGCGCGTAGGCCGAGGTGAGGGTGAGGATGGGGGTGCCCGCCTCCGTGTAGAAAGAGTAGATGGCGATGGCGGCGGGCATGCGCGCCGGGCTGCGCAGCAGCACGAAGGGGATAAGGAAGGCCCCCCAGACCTGCACGAAGGCCCAGATCCCCACCACCATCATCCCCGGCCGCAGCAGCGGCATCACCACGTCCCATACCATCCGCCAGGGGCTCGCCCCGCAGACCATGGCCGACTCCTCGTAGGACCGGGGGAGGCCCTCCACGAAATCCCGCAGGATGAAGATGGCCGTGGGCAGCAGCCCCCCGGTGAAGGCCATGATCACCCCGACGTAAGTGTCCACCAGCCCCAGGGCGTTGGCCAGGAGGAAGATAGGGACCATGGCTGCCGTGCCGGTCACCACCGAGGAGAAGAGGATCAGGCCGTAGGTGAGGAGATCGTAGTAAGGCACCTCCGCCCGGGAGAGGGCGTAGGCGGCCAGGGTGGCCGTCAGGGTCACCACCAGCATGGTCCCCCCCGCCAGGATGAGGCTGTTGCCCAGGGCCCGCACGGCGAAGGCGTTGGCGAAAACGGCCTGGAAGTTGGCCAGGGTGAAGGGCCGGGGGATCTCCACCGCCAGAGTCCCCCGGGCGTTGAAAGGAGCCAGGGTCAGCCACAGCATGGGCAGGGCGAAGAAAGCGCCCACCAGGGCGGCGAAGCCGGCGAAGAGGATACGGGAGAGAACATGGCGGATCACCGTCATCGGGCGCGGGCCTCCCGACGCAGGGTGGAGAGATAGGCCAGGGCCAGAGTCAGGTTGATCAGCATCATCACCACGGCCACCGCCGCCCCGCGGCCGAACTCGAAATGCTGGAAGGCGACCCGGAAGGTGTAGATCGAGACCACCTCCGAGCGGAAGGTAGGGCCGCCCCCGGTGATCAGATACGGCGTGAAGGTGTTGAAGGTCCACAGGGTGATCAGGATCAGGTCCGTGACGATGTGGCTGCGGATGGAGGGAAGGATGATGTCCCGGAAGGCCTGATACGGGCGGGCCCCGGCCACCGCCGCCGCCTCCAGATACGAGGGAGGCAGCATCGCTAAGGCCGAGGAGAACAGCAACATCGAGAAAGCGGTTCCCCGCCAGGTGTTAAAGATGATGACCGAGAGCAGCGGCCGTTCGATCAGCCAGTCCACCCGCCCCAGGCCCAGGGCCGAGAGGAGGGCGTTCAGGGTCCCCTGATCCCGGTCCAGGTAGGCCACCCACATGAAGGCCACCACCACGTCCGGGATGATCCAGGCCAGGATGACCAGGGTGTAGAGGACCTCCCGCAGCAGGCCCCGGCGTCGGTGGAAGGCCCAGGCGATGGCCAACCCCACCCCTGCCTGGCCGATCAGGCCTGAGCCGATGACGAAGAGGACGCTGTTGCGCAGGGCGTTCCCGAAGTAGCCCCGCACCGCCCAGTTCTCAGGGTCGAAGAGATACCGGAAGTTGGCCAGGCCCACGAACTGAGGCCGCAGGGCCGTCTCCCCGGTCAGGGTCTGGTTGGTCAGGCTGATCCAGAGCACCCAGAGGGAGGGAAAGACCAGGAAGATAGCCACGAAGAAGAGGGCGGGCAGCAGGAACAGCAACCCGATGGGAAGGGACAGGATGGGGCGACGCTGGACCACCGGCTCCTCCTCGCGCGATCCTCCAGTGAAGGCCCGGGGCGCCGGACGACGCCCCGGGCCCTGCGAATGGCCTCACTGGCTCCGTCGGGCTCAGCGCGGCATGAGATCCAACACGTTGTCCGGCCCGACCAGGTCCGTCACCTCCTTCGCGTAGGCCTCCATGGCCCGCTCCGGCGTCATCTCGCCCGAGACCACCCGCTCGGTGGCCAGCTGGGCCGCCTGGGAGACCTTGGGATAGGCGGGAAGCATGGGGCGGACCGTGGTCAGCGGCAGCAGCTTGGCCAGCTCCGTCATCACCGGATCCCCCGTCACCGGCACGTCGTCCCGGGCACGGATCCGCGGCTCGATCTTCTGGAACTCCATCAGCATCTCCTTGCTGAACATGAACGAGAGGAAAGCCCAGGCCTCCTTCGGGTGCTTGGTGTTGGGGTTGAGGATGAAGCCGGTGCCGCCGGAGATGGTCACGAAGTCCTGGCCCCGGTAGCCCTTGCCCGGCTCCTTGGCCGGGATCTTGGCCCAGCCCACCACCTCATCCCGGTTGGGGATGGCCCACTCGGACTTAACGGCGGGGTTGACCACCGAGCGCCAGAAGTAATCCCCCTCCCACAGCATGGCGATCTTGCCGTCGCGGAACAGGGCGAAGGACTGGTTGCGGCCCTCCTTGATGAGCTGGAGGCGGGCGTCGCCCAGCTTCTCATCGAGGTAGACCCGCTTGTAGAAGTTCAAAGCGTCCAGCATCGCCGGGCTGCGCACGATCCACTTGTTTTTGTCCCAATCGTAGATGAAGGAGCCCGCCGACAGCAGCACCGGGTAGAAGCCCTGCATCGTGGTCGCCTCGCCCATGGCGGTCCCGGCGTTAACCTGCATGGGGATCACATCGGGGAGGGCCTTCTTGATCTGCCGGGCGGCGGCGAAGATGTCCTCCCAGGAGGTGGGCTGCCAGTTCGCCGGCAGGCCGGCCTTCTGGAAGAGGTCCTTGCGATACCAGATCACCCGGACGTCGGTGCCGGTGGGGATGCCGTAGCGCTTGCCCTGATACATCAGCAGCGCCTGCACCCGGTCCGGGATATGGGCCCAGCCCTCCCACTGGTTGACCTCGGGGCCGGCGATCTCGTCCAGCGGCTTGATCAGCCCGCCGGCGACGAACTCCGCCGTCCAGAAGCCATCGAAGGCCATCACGTCGTGACCCTTGCCGGCCTTGAGATCCAGGGCGTATTGGGCCTTGAGCTCCTCATCGCTGCCCCCGAACTCCACCAGCCGCACCTTGACGGGGGTCCCTTTGGCGGCCATCTGCTGCTCGAAGGCGGGGATGACAGTCTCGGTGAGCCACTTCACCGTGTTGGCGTTCACCCCGCCCTTGACGCAGCGGCAGGTGATGGAGATCTCCACCGGGGCTGGAGTGGGAGAGGGCGCAGGGGTGGGGCTGGGGGCCGGCGTAGGCGGCGGGGCGGCGGTCGGGGTGGGCGTCGGCGTGGCCGCCGGCGCGCACGCCGCGATCAGGAGGACGAACACCGCCATCCACGATAGGGCGGAACCGATTGTGCGCTTCATGGCTGCCTCCTTCTTGAGAAGATCTGCTCCCCAGCATACCGGGGAGGGATCAACGGGATGCGAAAGGGATTCCCAAAATTGACGAAAGGGATGTGAAAAAACTTTAAAGCGGCGGCCCGCAGGATTCGCGCTCGATCAGCGTCCCCTGGAGCAGGATGCGCTTCGGGGAGGGACGGCCCTCCAGGATCTCCAGGAGCATCTCCGCCGCCAGCCGTCCCAGCTGCCGGCGGGGCTGGGCCACGGTGGTCAGCATCGGGGTCACGTATGTGCCTTCCTCCAGCCCATCAAAGCCGATGATGGAGAGGTCCCCGGGCACCCGCAAGCCGGCCCGCAGCGCCGCCTTCAGGGCGCCGATGGCCGTGAGGTCGTTGTAGCAGAACACCGCCGTAGGGCGGGGATCGGCCTCCAGCAGCCGGCGCATGGCCGCCTCCCCGCCCTCCACCCGCCCGTCCCCTTTCACCACCCATTCCGGGCGGACGGATAGCCCGGCCTCCCGCAACGCCTGCCGGTAGCCGCGGTAACGATCCTGGTTGCTACGGCCGCCCCGGCGGCTGCCGATGTAGGCGATGGCCCGGTGGCCCAGGCGGATCAGGTAAGCCGCGGCCAGGTAGCCGCCGTGGACGTTGTCGGTGGCCACCGAGTAGACGTAGGGACCGGTCTGGTGGCTGTTGATCAGCACGATGGGGATCCGCAGGGCCTCCAGCATGGGGAGATAGCGGCTGCCCAGCCGGGAGGCGGCCACGATGATGCCGTCCACCTGCTTGGCCGCCAGGAGCTCCACGATGGCGCGCTCCTTCTCCGGGTCTTCATGGGAGAGGCTGAGGAGGATCCCGTAGCCGCGGGCCTGGGCGACCATCTCGATGCCCTGGACCACCTCCGTATGGAAGGGGTCGCTGAGGCGGGTGACCACCACGCCGAGGGTCTGGGTGCGGCGGCCCTGGAGGGCCCGGGCCACGGGGTTCGGCCGGTAGCCCATGGCCTCGGCGATGGCCTGGATCCGCGCCCGGGTCTCCGGGCGGATCTCCTCGCTGCCCCGCAGGGCCCGGGAGACCGTGGTGTGGCTCACCCCCGCCGCCCGGGCGATGTCCTTGATCGTCACGCGCATGGCGGGTGCACACGTGTGCGAAATTCAGCCCGATTATAAAGAGATCGTGTTCGCCTGTCAAGGGGGCGAATTCTCACTCCGGGGCTTTTCGGTTCTCCGGATGGGAGCCAATCTGGGCGCTGGGGTCGATCCCGGATCAAGGGCTTCCGGATATGTGTGCCCAATTCGGGAGGATGCGACAGGCCGTTCCTACCCCTCCAAAGGGGCACCGCCGGAGACTCCACCCTCTACCCACTGAACCCCCTGCCCCCGAGGCCCACGCTGTCGACACCTTCATCCTCTTCCCCGAGCAGATCTGGAAAACCCTCATCCCCTCCCCATCCGCCTCTCTCCACGCAGTTTGACAGCCGCGCGCGGCGCGCTATCATGAGCGCAGAAGCGACGTGGGGAGTCCGCGGGCAAGCGGGCTGAGAGGGCGCCTTGCCGGAGGTCATCCGGCCCCGGCGCCGACCCATCGAACCTGATCCGGGTCATACCGGCGGAGGGACTGTCGCTGCACGGCCCCCTGCCCGCCCGTCCGTCGGCGGGCGTTTTGCATCCCCCCACGCCGCTTCTCCCATCTCCATCCTTCTCAGGAGGCCTGCCATGCTGCTGCGCAAGCCGTGGACGGAGCTCCTCCCCCGCATCCAGGCGCCCCCCGAGTGGGGCATCGAGCCGGTGCCGGCAGAGGCGCGCCGGCTGGGCTTCCTCGACTACGCCGTGCTGTGGGGAGACCTCGGCGTGGGGTTGCTGGTGATGGCCGCCGGCGCGCTGCTGGTGCCCGGGCTGGGGCTGCCCCAGGCGCTGCTGGCCATCGTCGTCGGGACCCTGCTGGGGAACCTGCTGCTGGCGGCGACGGGCTACATCGGCAGCCGCACCGGCGCCCCCACGATGGTGCTGCTCCGCCCCGCCCTGGGACGCCTCGGCTCCTATCTCCCCACCGCCCTCAACGTGCTGCAGCTGATCGGCTGGGGAGCCTTCGAGATCCTCATCATGGCCCAGGCCGCCAACTTCATCAGCGCCCGCTTCCTCGGCTTCTCCAGCTACCCCTTCTGGGCCATCGCCTTCGCCCTCTGGTGCACCCTGATGGCCGTCGGGGGACCGCTGGTGGTGGTGCGCCAGTGGCTGGAGAAGTTCGCCGTCTGGCTGGTGTTGCTGACCACCCTCTGGCTCACCGTCCACCTGCTGACCCGCGGGGATCTCGCGGCGCTGTGGCGGCAGCCCGGGACCGGGGAGATGCCCTTCTGGCTCGCCGTGGACCTGGTGGCGGCGATGCCCATCTCCTGGATGCCCCTGGTGGCGGATTACAACCGCTTCGCCCGGCGGGCCGGCCCCGCCTTCTGGGGCACCTACATCGGGTATTTCATCGCCAACGTCTGGTTCTACGGCCTCGGCGCCTTGCTCCTCCTGAGCGCCCGGACCAGCGACCTGGTCCAGGCCATCGGGGCCCTGGCCATCGGCTGGATCGTGCTGCCCATCATCCTGGTGGACGAGACGGACAACGCCTTCGCGGACATCTATTCGGCGGCGGTCTCCCTGCAGAACATCTGGCCCCGGGCCCGGCAGGCCCTCTTCGCGGTCCTCATCGGCGCGATCTGCCTGATCCTGGCCCTCACGGTGCCCCTGGCCCAGTATGAGAACTTCCTGCTCCTCATCGGCACCTTCTTCGTGCCCCTCTTCGGGGTCCTGGCGGCGGACTACTTCGTCCTCCGCCGGACCTACACGGAGGCCGACCTGTATCAGCCCCCGGCCTTCCGATGGGAGGGTGTGATCGCCTGGGCGCTGGGCGTGGTCACCTATCAGGCCCTTACCCGTCTCGCCCCTTCCGTGGGCGCTACCTTCCCCGCCTTCGGGGTCTCCTTCCTGGCTTACCTGGGGATCGCGGGGGCGCTCCGCGGGATCGGCCGCGTCCGGCCGGAGCGCGCGTGAGAAATCGAACCCGGGGGAGGGAACGGCCTCGATTGCGGCACGGCCAGCCGTTTTCTCCCCCTTTCAGATCTTCCTTATGCTTGCGCGAAGGAAGAGGGGGAGAACTCGATGACACGGGCCCGCGCGTTGTGGGAAGCCCATCAGGATCTGGTTCGGCGCTGCGAGGCGCATCCCTTCGTGCAGGGGATCGCCTCGGGGGAGCTGCCGCGGGAGCGTTTCGTCTTCTACGTGGAGCAGGACGCCTTCTTCCTGGAGGCCTTCGCCCGGGCTTACGCCCTGGGCCTGGCCAAGGCCCCGGATCGGGAGACGATGGACGCCTTCCGCGAGCTGCTCCAGGGCGTCTTTGAGGAGCTGCGGCTGCACGAACGCTACGCCGCGCGCTGGGGGGCGAACCTCCGCCCGGAGCCCGCGCCAGCCACCCAGGCCTACACGGATTTCCTGCTGCGGGTGGCGGCCCTGGAGCCGGTGGGGCATCTGGCGGCGGCGATGACCCCGTGCATGCGCCTCTACGCCCATCTGGGAGCCTTCCTCCGGCCGCGGACGAACCCGAACAGCCCCTACCGGGAGTGGGTGGAGACGTATTCCAGCGCGGAGTTCGAAGGGCTGGCGCGCCGCCTGGAGGCGCTGCCGAATCGGCTGCCGGGCGAAGAGGAAGCGCAGCGCGCCCTCTACCGGGCCGCGCTGCGCTTCGAGCTGGCCTTCTTCGAGGCCGCCTACCCGACGGCCGCTCGCTCCGGGTGAGGCCTGCGGGCTACGGGTTCAGCAAATACCGTCGCCGGATCCAGGCGCTGAGGCCGTCCATGGCCAGGACCAGGAGAAGCACGGTGAGCAGCACGGTGGTCAGGCGGGCGTAGGCCATGGTGCTGAGGTAGATCTGCATGTAGAACCCGATGCCCCCTGCCCCCACCAGGCCCAGCACCGTGGAGGCGCGGATGTTGTATTCCAGCATGAAGAGCAGCTGGCTGAGGACGGCGTTGGCGCTCTCCGGCCACAGCACGTAGCGGATCAGATGCCGGCGCTTCGCCCCCACGCCCCGCATCGCCTCCAGGATCTCCGGGTCGATCCCTTCGAAGAGCTCGGCGTAGAGCTTGGCCAGATACCCCACCGTGTAGAAGGCCAGCGCCAGGGTCCCGGCCAGGGGGCCCAGGCCGACCACGATGACCATCAGCACCGCCCACAGCAACGAGGGCACCGTGCGGATGGCGGCCATCAGCAGACGAGCCGCGGCCACCACCGCGGCTGGGAAAAGGGTGCGGGAGCCCAAAGCCCCCAGCGGGAACGAAAACAGAAACCCCAGCAACGTCCCCGCCAGGGCCATCTCCAGGGTCTCGAGGAGGGCGCCGCCGATCGTCGGCAGGATCCCCAGGTCCGGCGGGAACATCTCCCGCGCGAAGCGCGCCAGGTTCAGGCCGCCCTGGAGCAGACGGCCAGCCTCAAAGAAGCCCATGCGGTAAAGCAGCGCGGCCAGCACCGCCAGCATCCCCAGGCCGAGCCCGAACTCCCGCCACGGGCCCAGCGCCCAGCCCACCGTCATCCGTCGCTCCATCCGCTCCGCCTTCATCCCCATCGGTTCACGACCTCCTCTATTCGTCCAAAAGAGCTGTTCCCATAGGGCGCGGGTTCACGCCCGCGGATCGACGGCGATGAGGGGAGGGGCGGCGGGAACCGGGGATGGCTCCGGAGGGACTTCGATGAGCTCCCGAAGGGCCGGCCAGGAGAGGGCCGCGGCGGCGCTCTCGTGGACGATGCGGCCCTCTTTGAGCACCGCCACGTGATCGGCGAACTCCTGGACCAGCTGGATCTCATGGAGGTTCAGGATCACGGTGAGGCCGCGCTCCCGGGCCAGCTCCCGCACCCGCGCCAGCACCTGGGCCGCCCGCGGCAGATCCAGGTCGGAGACGAACTCGTCCGCCAGGATCACCTGGGGGTCCTGCATCAGGGTGCGAGCGATGGCCACCCGCTGGCGCTCGCCGCCGCTGAGGCGGATCACTTTCTCGCCGGCCTTTTCCGCCAGCCCCAGGGCGGCCAGGAGGGCATACGCCCGCTCGATCTCAGCCCGGGGGAAGAAGCCCAGGGCCGTCCTCCATCCGTCGTGGCGGGCCAGGGCCCCCATCAGCACGTTCTCCAGGGCTGTCAGGCCCCGCACCAGGCCGAGCTGCTGAGGGATGTAACCCACCATCCGCCGCATCGCTGGAGGCAGGCCTTCATGCAACGGGTGGCCCAGCAGGAAGACCCGACCGCGCGGGATCGGAAGCAGGCCGGCCAGGATCCGCATCAAGGTGGTCTTCCCCGCCCCCGAGGGGCCCATGATGGCCCAGAACCCTCCCGGGGGCACCCGCAGGGACACCCCCTTCAGGATCCAGGCCCCCGGACGATAGGCGAACCAGAGGTCCTCTACCATCACCGCGGCCTCTGGGGCCGAGGAAATCTCCTCATGCACGGATAAAAAGGGTGAGGTCATCGGCGCTCCCTCGCTTTCAGGATCCAGCCACAGCGGGCGGGCCCCGCGCGTCGGGGTGGGATCCCCGCGGGGCCCGCCCGCCCTCAGGATCAGGGTCGAGGCGTCTTCTCTTCTTCCTCTTCCTCACCTCCGCCGCCTCGGCCGACCTCCACGCGCTCCGAGAAGGCGATATGCGTGCGCTGCAGATACTCCCGCAACGCCCCCAGATGGGTCCGGGCGTCGGTCTTCTGGAAGCCTACGAAGATGCCGGAAATGAACTGGCGCATGAGGCTGCGGTGTTCCGGCGCGCCCAACCCCATCAGGGCCTCCACCACGCGGGTCCGCAACGGCTCGGAGAGGGCCGGGCTCACCACCACCACGTGGGAGGGGAGCGGCCCCTGTTCCTCCAGGATCCGCGTGTGGTCAAGGACTTCATGATACAGTTTCTCGGGCACATCGCCGGCGATCACCGTGACATCCACCTGGCCGGCCTTCAAGGCCTCCCAGCACTGGCCGTAGCCCCCGGCGAACAGCACCTGGCCGAAGAAAGCCTTGGGGTCCACCTCCTGTCCCTCCGCCGGTTCGGGGAGGAGGCCCCGCTCGACCAGCCGGGCCATGGGCCCGATGTAGCCGGAGGTGGAGATCGGGCTGGGGAAGCACGCCCGCTTCCCCTTGAGCTCCGCTAAGGATTGATAGGGGCTGTCCCTGGGGACCACCCAGTAGGAGTAATAATACGTGGCCTCGGTCTTCTGAGCGCCGTGGAACACCTCCCGCACCTCCGCCAGGACCACCTGGGCGCCGGCGCGCTCGACAGCGAGCAGGCCCGCGAAGGGCCCCATGAAGGCCACGTGGGCCTGGCCGAACCGCAGGGCCTCCACCACCCCGGCCTGGCTCAGCGGGACATAGATCTCCACATCCACATCCGTGCCCAGCCGCTGCTCCAGATACTGCTCCAGCGGACGAGCCTTCTCAAGCACTTCAGAGACAGCGAAGGTCGGCTGCACCGCCACCACCAGCCGCGTTCGGGCCGCCGGCCGCGGTGCGCAGGCCATCAGGAACAGGCCGATCAGCCATACCCATCGAAGCGCCGTCCGCATGTTCTTTACCCCGCGGAACAGGATGACCGGCGAAACTTTACCCAGCTTCCCATCCCGCTGTCAATAGAAAAAGGTTCATCAAGGAATTTTCAGGATTATTTTCGAGCAAAATAACCTGGGTTAACCTCCGGATGGGGGTCGGGTTTCCTGGACGGGGGGTGTGGGGTTATGATGCGGGGAGGTCGATGCGCGGGTATTCCGGGAGCCGGTTGAGGGACGAATGGGCCCATCGGTGGAAGTTTCGCGGGATCCCGGCGGGATCGCTCGTCAGGTGGTGCGGGGCTCGGCCTACAGCGTGGCCGCCTCCCTGGTCACCATGGCCCTGGGGTTCCTCCGGATCCTGTTGCTCCTGCGCTTCCTGGGGCCGGAGGCCTTCGGGGTGATCGGGATGGCGGGTGTCTACGCCGCCGCGGCCCTTCAGCTGGTGGACTGGGGGCTGGACCAGGGGGTGTTGCACCGGCAGGCGCGGGATCGGCCCACGCTGGCGACCTATGGATGGCTCCGGATGGGCACGGTGGCGACGGCGGCGCTGGCCCTCTTCCTCGCCGCCCCGATCCTGGGCGCCCTCTACCCCCGGATGCCGGAGCTGCCCGCGGTCCTGCGCGGGATGAGCCTGGTGGTGCTGCTGCAGGGCCTTTCCTTCGTCCAGGAGACGATGATGAGCCGGGATATGCGGTTCGACCGGCGGGCGCTGGTGGATGTGGCGGCCGCGGCAACGATGACCGTGGTGGCCCCTTATCTGGCCTGGCGGGGTTGGGGCGTCTGGGCGCTGGTGGCCGAACAGGCCAGCGGCATCGGGGTGCGGGCGCTGCTCACCTGGGGGCCCCTCCGGATGTGGCGCCCGCACCGGGGCTGGGATCCAGAGATCGCCCGTTGGTTTGTGCGGTTCGGTCGGCCCCTCTGGCTCTCCGGGAACATCCAGTTCCTGCTGGAGCGCTTCGATGACTTCTGGGTGGGCACCATGTTAGGACAGGAGGCGCTGGGGCTGTATGCCCGGGCCTTTGAGTTCGCCCAGTATCCGAGGCGGGTGGTGGCCGGCCCCCTGGTCCTGGTGCTCACCCCGGCCTTCGCGCGCCTCCAGGGTGATCGCCGTCGGCTCTCCCAGGCCTTTTACCGCGGCGCATATGTGCTGCTGCGGGCCAGCCTGCTGCTCAGCGGGGTGATGGCCATCGCGTTGCCCGAGCTGCTGCAGCTGTTGAACCCCCGCTGGCTGCCGATGGTGCGGACCTTCCGCCTGATGCTGGTGTATGCCATGCTGGAGGGGTGGGTGGCCCTGGCCGGCGGGCTGCTGGTGGCCACGGGGCATCCGGCGGCGATGGGTCGCGTGGCCCTCGCCCGCCTGGCTTTCTTCCTGCCGGGCGTGGTGGTCGGGGCGTGGGCCGGGGGGATCGACGGCGTGGCCCTCGCCGCCGACGGCATGATGGCGCTGAGCGCCCTCATGCTCTACCGCCCCCTCCGGGAGACCGTGGACTTCTCCATATGGCCCTTGATGGGTGGGCCTTTGTTGGCATGGGCAAGCGCCGGCGGCATTGGATTGCTCATCGAAGCGTTATCTGTCCCTTCCTCGCCGCTGGCGCGCATGCTTTTAAAGGGCATACTCTTTATCGGGATCTACGTCGGATGGCTGCTGGCCTTCGAGAAAGGAACATGGCGTGAGGCGGCCTCGTGGATACGGATGATCCGACAGCGTTCAGCGGGTCTTCTCCAACGCTCGCCTCAGCACCCGGACTAAGGGGAGAGACGTATGAGTAAAAGGTTGAGGCGATCCCATGTTTTTGATCTCATTATCATAACTGTGGTCCTGGCCTTCTGGGTTGGCCGATGGATCTGGCTGATGATCGACATCCATCGTGGGAGGCCGGACCGGTTGATGGATTTCGCGACCTACTATGTGGCCGCCCGGGCGCTGTGGGAGGGAAAGGATCTCTATCAGATAGACGGGAGCCAGTGGTTCGCCCTGGGAAAGGAAAGCGGCATTCCCACTACGCTGGGGATCTATGTATATCCGCCTTTGTTCGCCATTCTGATGGCCCTTCTTGCGTGGCTGCCGTTTTCAGCGGCAGCGATGGTCTGGGGCGCGATTACCTGGGCCTCATTCTTGGGGAGCGCATATTTGTTCGCCCGCTGGGTCCGGTTGTCTACATGGCCCTTCCTTCTCTGCGCTCTCTTGTTTCTCCCTGTGAGCGTGACGATGAACTACGGGCAATCCAATGGGATCCTGCTCTTCCTGATCCTTCTCGCATGGATCTCCTTACACGCTCCCTCCGCATGGACCCAAGGCCGGGGCGCAGTGGCGCTCTCCATCGCGATTTGGGTCAAAACGTGGCCGGCGCTGCTGGGCCTCTACTTTCTGAGCCGAAAATTTCTTCGACCGCTGCTCTGGACTGGGATCGCGTTTTTGTGGCTGGGGGGGCTTCAGGCGCTGATCCTGGGCTCTGAGCGCTGGATAAGTTTCCTGCGCGTCGGCTTGCCAGATTTGCTACGCCTGCTGATGTTGCAGCCTCCCCACAATCCCCTCTGGCGCTCGTTCAGCGGCCCCTTGTTCGATTCGGCTCGTCCCCACGCGATGCCCCTTGCCGCGCTTCCCTTCGTCCTGCTGGTGACATGGCTGCTCCTCCGCAGGTCTCACCTCGGCTCTGTCTACGACCTAAGCCTCGTCCTGAGCCTCATCCCCCTCATCGCTCGCTTCCAGGAATATCATCATCTCGTCCTGTTGCTGATCCCTCTCTGGACCTTGATCGCGGAGGGAGCCAGGGGAGCACTCCCCAGGCTTTCGTGGGTGCTGGCCATGGGAGGAGGAATGATCGTGAACGCCCACTGGATCCTCGGATGGCTGGTCGTCCGGCGGGGCTTGGGAATAGGAGCCCCTCTTTACACATCCTACACCCTCCCCCTGTTGGGGACCTTCCTGATCTGGATGGCGCTCGCGTGGTCCCGCCTCGCATGGCAGATGGAGGCACCTATCATAAAGAGGACCCGTGATGAAGCCAATGCGCCCGCGTCTGGCGATGGTGAGTGAGGAGATCCGAGGGGATCTGATCGAGCCGCTGCGGTGGGTGACCCGGGTGGAGCTCCTTCACTTCTACCGCCGCGCCTCCTATGGGGACCTGGATCCGGAGGCGCTGGCGGATCCCTCCTTGCGCCGCTACCGGGGTCCGGCGGACCTGCTTCGGGCGCTGGCCCGGGCCCGCCCGGACCTCCTGCAAGGGGTGGACCCCTTCGCGCTGCGCCTGATGCCCATCCTGTATACGGTCTTCGCCGTCTCCCGGATCCTCGGACGCCCCCTCCTCCTGGTGACCCTGGAGAACCGTCCCCTCCCGATCAAATACGGCCAGGGCGCCCGCCTCCTGCGTCCGCTGCTGCGCCCGGTCTTCCGATGGGCCCGTCGCATCGTGGTGCTCAACGAAGGCGCCCGCGCCAACGTGCGATGGATCGGTCCTTTCGAAGGGAAAACCGAGCGACGGATGTATGGGACATGGGGTGTGGATCCCGAGCGGTTCACCCCGGAGCGCGACGGTCGGGAGCCCGATTTCGGCCCCGGGCCGGTCCTCCTCTTCGTGGGGCGGCTGGTGGAGGAGAAAGGGGTGCGGGACCTGATGCAGGCCTTCCCCCGGGTTCGCGCCCGCTTCCCCCAGGCCTGCCTGGTGCTGATCGGCGGCGGCCCCCTGCGGGCGGAGCTGGAGGCGTTCAGCCGGCGCCCGCCGTGGGCCGGCGCGGTGCGCATGCTGGGCCCGGTGCGACATCGGGAGCTCCCTCCTTATTTCCGGGCGGCCGACCTCGTGATCAGCCCCTCCCGGACCACCCGCAAGTGGGCGGAGCAGGTGGGGATGGTCAACCTGCAGGCGATGGCCTGCGGGGTGCCGGTCATCGCCACCCGCAGCGGGGCGATCCCGGAGTATGTCCCCGATGGGGTGGCCGGTCGGCTGGTCCCGGAGGGGGATCCGGAGGCCCTGGCCAAAGCGATCCTTTCCTTGCTGGAAGACGGGGCGCTGCGGCAGCGCCTGGGTCGCCAGGGGCGGATCTACGCCCTGGCCCATTACGACGCGCGCCAACACGTCGCCGCCGCGGAGGCGCTATGGCTGGCGCTGGCCTCTCCCGAAGCGATGCCCTGAAAGCGGAGCGCCGGCGGGAGCAGGGCCTCCTGCTCCTCTTCGCCCTGTGCGTGCTGACCTTCATCGCCTCCATCCCGCTGCCCCGGGCCGACGGCCATCTCATCGGCTCCGATGGGGCTTTCTATTACGCTTACCTCCCCTCGCTCCTTCTGGATGGCGATCTGGACTTCCGGAACCAGTATGAGCGGTCGCTGCCCCCCGATCACCCAGCCCGCTCCCGGGTCAGCCCCACCGGGATGGTCCCCAACCCGTATCCGATGGGCCCTGCCCTCCTCTGGAGCCCCTTCTTTCTCATCGCCCACGGCCTGACGCAGGCGCTGCGCGCCGGAGGGACGTCGCTGCCCGCGGATGGCTACGGCCCGCTCTATGAGGGGGTGACGTTGCTCGGCAGCATGCTGTATGGCTTTATGGCCCTCTGGATGCTGTATCGCCTCGCCGCCCGCTGGTTCGATCCCTCCGCGGCATGGGCTGCAGTGGTTCTCCTGTGGTTTGCCGGCAACGCGGTCTACTACATGGTCGCCGAGCCGTCCATGGCGCACATGACGGCCATGTTCGCCGCCGCGCTCTTTTTCCGCTGCTGGCTGATCGCCCGGGCGCGGGATCGCGGGGGAGACTGGCTCGGGCTGGGGGCGGCGGGAGGGCTGATGCTCCTGGTGCGCCCGGCGGACGCGGTCTTCCTGATCGGCCCTTTCGTGGACCGGCTCCTCGGGCGGCCGCTCCGGGAGGCGCTGCGCGGGCTCCCGGCGCGCGCCCTCGCCTTCGCCGGGGCCGCCATCCTGGTCTTCCTTCCCCAGGCCCTGGCCTGGGAGTGGATGTATGGAGATCTGCGGCGGAGCAGCTATCTTTACGGGGCGACGGGGCCGCTGTTCCGCTGGACCGCGCCGCGCATGCTGGAGGTCTTGTTCTCCAGCTGGCACGGCCTCTTCACCTGGCATCCCATCTACGCCTTCGCCGTGCTGGGGCTGGCGTGGGCCGCACGGCGGGATCGCCCCCTGGCCCTCGCGCTGGCCGCCGGCTTCCTCGCTCAGGTCTACCTGATCGGGGCCTGGCGCGACTGGACCCAGGGGGACGCCTTCGGGGGGCGGATGTTCCTGAGCGCGATGCCCGCCTTCGTGTTCGGGCTCTCGGCCTTGCTCGAGGCCCTGCGAGACCGAGGCTGGCTTCGCCCGGCGCTGGCGGTCGGGCTGCTCCTCGTCCTCTGGAACGGATTGTTCATGGTGCAGTATCGCCTCGGCTTCATCCCGATGTCCGCCCCTCTGACCTTCCGCCAGCTGGTGATCGAGAAGTTCCTCCTCCCCCTGGAGCTCCTGCGGCGTATGCGCTGAGGCGGCCTACGCCAGCTCGAACTCCATCGTGACCTCCCAGCTCTCCCCCGGCGAGAGCTCCAGATCCCAGAGGGCGGTCAGGCTGGTTCCCTCATAGACCCGCTCGAAGCCTGCCTCAGAGTTGGAGACGGCCTCCACGGGGAACTGCCACCAGCGGGCCGGCCGATCCAGGCGGATCAGGATCCGCCCCCACCATTCATGGACGATGGCCAGCTCCTCCGATGGGGGGAGCTCCTCGAGGGTCGCGAAGGGCCGCAGCTCCCCATCCGGCCACACCGTGTAGGCTTTGTCACTGTCCCCGCCGGACATCCCCCAGTTGATCTCCACGCCGAAGCGGGCGCGGATGGCGGAAAGGCCCAGGGGCGTCGCCCGATAGGTGACGCGGAGGAGGGGCCGGTCAGGAAGGACCTCCAGGGTCTTCTCCAGGCGCAACGGCTTCGGTCCGCCCGGCTCCCACACGTGGCCGTCCCGGCGCAGAACAACGCGGGGGATGGGCTCCGCCTCCAGAACGATCCGCTCGTAAGGCTGGTTCACGAAGTCCCCCCACTCCGCATGCTGCGCGCGGTAGAAGTCCGTCAGGGAGGCCTCGGGGGCCATCACATGATCGATCAGCCCGGTCCGCCGATACCAGTCCACGATCAGGCGCTCCTCCAGGCCGTATTCCTTCACCCGAACCCGATGGGTGTGGATGCTTTCCAGACGGCCCTCCTCGCCGGTCCGGATGACCTCCCCCCGGGCCGCGGCCTCCCGGAGCACCGTATGGTAGCCTTCCCGATGGCGGGTCATCCCGTTGAGCAGGTTCAGGGCAGCGTCCCGCCGGTCCCATTCCAGCAGCTGCCCGCCCAGATGGGGGCTGATCAGCAACCACTGGTGAGGCGTGCCGATCACCACCTCCTCCCGGGTATCGGCGTCGAAATCCACCTGCTCCACATACGCCCAGGGGCCCGGTCCATAACGGACCTCATCGGCGATGGCTTCGGCGGTGATCAGATGCTGATAGTTGGCCTCCCGGATGTGGAACAGGTAGATCCCTCCGAACACCCCGTGCCAGTAGGGGCAGTTGCACTGACCCGCCCAGACATGATCGAGGGCCTCAGCCCGCCGCTCCGGATCCGGGATGCGGTGGGCCTTCCGGCTGACCCAGAGCATCTTCTTGTGCATCTGGTTGACTTCGGGGTATTTGGCCAGGAAGACCCGCCAGAACCCGCCCCGGATGAAGCGCAGCAGATCGTCGCGCCCCTCCGCCTGCAGCTGATGCTTAAGGGCGGTGAGGGCGGCGGAGGCCTCGGGGGGCAGGGCCCATTCGGTCATCTCATCGTAAGAGGCGGTGGGCAGATAGACCCGGCCCAGGGGAGGGAAGCGGGCGGCGTATTCGCCCGGCGGGATGGGGATCAGCCAGTCGGCGTTCTCCTCCAGGGCGGTGAAGAACTCTTCGATCCATCCCCGATCCCAGCAATGGACATCGGTCCCCGGCCAGAGCCCGAACTTCTCCCCGTCGTCGCCCATCACGGCGACGCGAGGGGGGGCGCCGGGGGGCCGGGGCCGCTCCGCCTGCTCCCGCAGCCAGGCGATGACCTCCCGGACCGGCGCCCAGGGGATGGTGTAGCGCAGGTGTTTGGAGGTGCCGAAGATCTTGAGGGGGAAGCCCAGCTCCTCTGTGATGTAATATCCGAACAGGTCGTCATCGCTCAGCCCCACCCATTTGAAGTGGGTGTCATCCACAATCGTGTAGGCGATGCCGGCCTGGGCCAGAGCGCGAGGGAGGTGGGGCTCCCACACCCGCTCCGCCAGCCAGAACCCGGTGGGCTCCGCCCCGAAATCGGCCTGCACGGACTCGATGTGCTTGCGGATCTGCCCCTCTTTATCCTCATCGGGGATCACCGCCAGGATCGGCTCGTAATAGGCCCCGGCCATGATCTCCACCTGCCCCCGGGCCACCAGGCGCCGGATCCGGAGAAGGAGCTCCGGCCGGTGCTCCTGCAGCCAGTCCCGCAGCGGCCCGGTGTAATGCAGGGCCACCCGAACCCCCGGGTGGCGCTCCAGGGCGGCGATCATGGGCTCATACGCCCGGCGATAGGCCTCCTCGAAGACCCAGTCGAAGTTCCCCACCGGCTGGTGGTTGTGAAACGCCAGCGCAAGATAGATGGTCCCCATCCCGCATCCCTCCACCACCGGGACAGGCTCGCCGCTCAGAGGCGCGACGCAGGCCGCCTATGCCGCCTCGACCCGGAAAGCCCAAATCCCGATCGGAATGAGATGGATAAAGCGCTTTACTAAGCGCAGTAGATTAAATCCGGCGGGGATGTTTGTCAAAGGGGGTGGGGAGGTTTCACAGGGGGGCGATGACCCCGACGGTGGTCCCGCTGGGGAGGTGGAGGTCGGGGAAGTCCTCGGGGGTGACGTCGCCGGCGATGATGCAGTTGCGGCCGATGCGGGCGTTCGGGGGGATGATCGCGTTCTTGCCCACCAGGGTCAGCCCGGAGGAGAGGTCCCCCAGGCGGTTGGGGCTGTAATCCATCCCGTAGCCCAGGTGGGCCTCGGCGCCCACCACCACGTTCTTGTCCACGATGCAGCGGTCTACCACCGCCCCGGGCTCGATGACCGTGTCGGTCATGATCACCGAGTAGCGGACCACGGCGCCGCGTTTGACCCGCACGCCCGGGGAGAGGACGCTGTATTCCACCGTGCCCTCGATGATGCAGCCGTCGGAGATCAGGCTGTGGGCGACGTGGGCGCCGGTGCGGATGTTGACCGGCGGCCGCTCCTCGCTGCGGGTGTGGATCACCCACTCCCGGTCGTGGAGGTCCAGGGGCGGGTTGTCAGCCAGCAGGTCCATGTGGGCTTCCCAGTAGGCCTGCACCGTCCCCACGTCCACCCAGTAGCCGCTGAACCGATAAGCGTAAACCCGGTAGGCCTCGATCATGCGGGGGATGATGTCCTTGCCGAAGTCGTGGGTGCTCTCCGGGTTGCGGGCGTCCTCCGTGAGCACCTCGCGCAGCACCTCCGGCCGGAAGACGTAGATGCCCATGGAGGCCAGGGTGCTCCGGGGACGGATGGGCTTCTCCTCGAAACGGATCACCCGTCCCTCCTCATCGGTCTCCAGGATGCCGAAGCGGGAGGCCTCCTCCAGGGGCACGGGGAGGGCGGCGATGGTGAGATCGGCGTTCTTCTCCGTGTGGAGGCGGAGCATGGGGTTGTAGTTCATCTTGTAAACGTGATCGCCGGCCAGGATCAGCACGTGAGTGGGGCGATGGTGCTCAATGAAATCCAGGTTCTGATAGATCGCGTCCGCCGTCCCCTGATACCAGTCGGAGTCCGCCCGCCCCAGATAGGGGGTGAGGATCCAGACCCCGCGGTGGAGCCCGTTGAGATCCCACGGGGCGCCGCTGCCGATGTGCTCGTGGAGGGAGCGGGGTCGGAACTGAGTGCAGACGCCTACCAGGTAGATGCCGGAGTTCACGCAGTTCGAGAGGGCGAAATCGATGATGCGGTATTTCCCGGCGAACGGAACCGCGGGCTTGGCCCGCTTCTGGGTGAGAATGCTCAGGCGGGTGCCCTTGCCCCCCGCCAGGATCATCGCCACCGTGCGCATCCCCCATCCCCTTGATCCGAATCCTGACCGGAGTCCGTCGCGATCTCCCCGCTCGCAACGCGAGGCAACCGCCTCGTTTGCAGCCCGGAGCGACCTGCTCTCTCCCGCCCATCAACCTCTTCGGCATTAGGGATTATGCCACGCGAGAGCCCGCCGGTAAAGGTCCTCGTAGGCCCGGGCGGAGGCGGACCAGGAGAAATCCCGGCTCATGGCTCGCCGCTGGGCTGCCTGCCATGCCGGGCGATCCGCGTAAAGGGCCAGGGCGCGGTCCACCGCGGTGAGGAAGGCCTCCATGGAGAACGGCGAGAACACGAAGCCCGTGCCGGCTTCTCCGTCGATGTCCTGGACGGTGTCGGCCAGGCCGCCCACTGCGTGGACCAGGGGGAGGGCGCCGTAGCGCATGGCGATCATCTGGCCCAGGCCGCAGGGCTCGAATTTCGAGGGCATCAGGAACACATCCGCGCCCCCGTAGAGCAGCCGGGCCAGGCGCTCGTCGTGGGCCAGCCGCACCCCGGCCTGTCCGGGGAAGCGAGCGGGCCACGCCGCCAGGGCCTCCTCGTATTCCGGCATCCCGGTCCCCAGGACCGCCACCTGGATCCCGCGGGCGAACAGGGCTTCGGCGGCCTCCAGGAGCAAGGGGAGGCCCTTCTGTTCGATCAGGCGCCCGATGAAAGCGAAGAGCGGGATCTCCTCTCGCACGGGCAAACCGAAGGCCTGCTGGACGGCCCGCTTGTTCTCCACCCGCCGCTCCAGGGTCTCCGCGTCGAACCGGGCCGCCAGGGCCGGATCCGTGCTTGGATCCCAGGCCTCCGGGTCCAGGCCGTTCAGGATGCCGACCAGGCGATCGGCCCGTCGCCGGAGCAAGGGCTCCAGGCCGAAGCCGAACTCCGGGGTGAGGATCTCCCGGGCGTAGCGGGGGCTCACCGTGTTGACCGCGTCGGCATGGGCGATGCCCCGGGCCAGCCAGTTGATGTGGCCGGGGGGCTCCACCTCCAGTCGATCCACATGTTCGGAGATCCCCCCGAAGGCCAGCAGGGCGTCCCCGGTGATCCCCTGATACGCCATGTTGTGGATGGTGAAGACCGTGGCGATGGGACGATAGAAGCGGTCCCGCCGGCCGACGGTGGCCAGCCAGAGGAACAGGAAGCCGGTGTGCCAGTCGTTGCCGTGGAGGATCTCCGGCTGCCAGTCGAGGTGGCGCAGCAGGGCCAGGGCCGCCCGGCAGAAGAAGATGAACCGCTGGGGGTCATCCGGGTATCCATACACCTGGTCCCGGCCGAAATACCCTTCCTCCCAGAGGAAATAGGTGGGGACTCCCGTGGCCTCGCTCACCTCAACCTCGACCACCCGGATCTCCCCAGCGAGACCCAGGGGGACCGGGAGGGGAGGCCGCAGGGGGCGAAGGTCGTAAGCGGATCCCGGGATGGCCCGGTAGCGGGGGAGGACCACCCGGACGTCGTGGCCCATCGCCCGCAACGCCCGGGGGAGTCCATATCCGACATCAGCCAGTCCGCCGACTTTGATGAAGGGAGCCGCCTCCGCGATCACGTAAAGGATGCGCATGTCGGCCTCCCGGCGCGCGGGCGGGAGAGGCCCGCGAAGGAGGGTTCTGCCGCTTTCATTATGCCACAAGCCATAAGCGGATCCGCGGGCTTCCGCTCCCCTCGGCCCCGGTGGGGCCGAACGCGGCCCCCTGCCCGGCGAGCCGGGAAACCCTGCTCCCCCTCCTTCGGGCAGGAAACGTCTGGAGCCGATCGATTTGGACGGATTCCGCGCTTGAAATAGAATAAAAGGCAACCGTCAAGGCCCCGCCCTCGCCACCGCCGCCGCCCATCGGATCCGGATCGAAGGGGGTTCCCGATGCGAGTGGTTTTCCCGTTTACGGCGATCGTCGACCAGGAACGGATGAAGCGGGCCCTGGTGCTCTGTGCGATCTATCCCCAGATCGGCGGGGTGCTGATCCGGGGGGAGCGGGGCACCGCCAAGTCTACCGCCGCCCGCGCCCTGGCCGCTCTCCTGCCTGAGATCGACGTAGTTGCGGACTGCCCTTTCTCCTGTGACCCGCACCAGCCCGCCACCTGGTGCACCCTCTGCCGGGAGCGGGTGGAGCGCGGCGAGACCCTCCCGGTGGCCCGGCGCAAAACCCGCTTCGTGGATCTGCCGGTGAGCGCCACGGAGGATCGCGTGGTGGGCACTCTGGACATCGAGCGGGCGATCCAGAAGGGGGAGCGCCGCTTTGAGCCCGGGGTGTTGGCCATGGCCAACCGGGGCCTGCTGTATGTCGATGAGGTGAACCTGCTGGACGATCACATCGTGGACGTCTTGCTGGACGCGGCGGCGATGGGGGTGAACGTCGTGGAGCGGGAGGGCATCTCCTTCCAGCACCCGGCCCGCTTCATCCTCGTGGGCACCATGAATCCCGAGGAGGGAGATCTGCGGCCGCAGCTGCTGGACCGCTTCGCCCTCTGCGTGAACGTGGAAGGGGTGCGGGATCCCGCCCAGCGGGCGGAGATCCTGCGGCGCAACCTGGCCTTCGAGCAGGACCCCGAGGGGTTCCGGGCGGAGTGGGAGCCTTACGAGCGGCAGCTTTCGGAGGAGATCGCCGCCGCCCGGGAGCGGCTCCCCCATGTGGTGCACACCCCGCGGGATCTGTTGCTGATCGCCGGGCTGGTCTCCAGCCTGGGGGTGGACGGCCATCGGGCGGACCTGGTGATCCTCAAGACGGCGCGGGCCCATGCTGCCTTCAAGGGCCGGGATCAGATCACCGAGGAGGACATCCTGCTGGCGGCCGAGCTGGCGTTGCCCCATCGTCTCAAGCGCCGGCCCTTCGACGAGGATGGGCACCTCACCCTGGAGCAGCTGGCCGAGCGCATGGAGCAGGTCCGGCGTCAGGTTGAAGGCAACGCCCCCTCTCAGCCCGCCTCCTCCCCGGAGGGAGGGACCCCAAAAAAAGCCCAACGCACCGACGGGGAGCTCCGTGATCGGAGCCGGCCCGTTGGGGAGGAATCCGCGCCGTTGCAACGCCAGATCGTCACCCGCCAAGAAGGCGTGTGGTGGGAGGGAGGGAAGCCGGTCCCCATTGGGGAGACGTTTCGGGTGAAGCGCCTGGACACCCCGAAGGATCGGCGGGAGCGACGGGTCGGGGGGCGTCGCAGCGTCACCCGCTCCGCCCGCAAGCGGGGCCGTTACATCTGGGCGCGCCCTTCCCCGGGCCAAGCGGATGATCTGGCCTTCGATGCGACCCTCCGGGCAGCCGCTCCCCATCAGATCGAGCGGGATCGCTCTCGGACCGCCCTGGCCATTCATCCGGAGGACTACCATCGCAAGGTGCGGGTCCGCCGGGCGGCCAATCTGATCCTGTTCGTGGTGGACGCCTCGTGGAGCATGGCGGTGGCGGAGCGGATGGAGGCGACCAAGGGGGCGATCCTCTCCCTGTTGACGGATGCCTATCAACGGCGGGATCGGGTGGGGCTGATCGTCTTTCAGAAAGATCGGGCCCGGCTGGTGCTGCCCCCGACCTCGAGTGTGGACCTGGCCAAGAAGGCCCTGGAGGACATTCCGGTGGGGGGCAAGACGCCGCTTTCGGCGGGCCTGTTGCTGGCGTATGAGGTGCTCTGTCGGGAGATGCTCCTGCGCCCCGAGGTGCGCCCGTTGATGATCCTGCTCACGGACGGGGCGGGGAACGTCTCCATGAGCGAGCTGCCGCCGCAGGAGGAGGCTCATCGCATTGCCGATCTCTTCCGGGAGCGGGGGATCCCGTGTGTGCTCATCAACATGGAGCACGCGGCCTTCGATCAGGGCCTCGCCCAGGCCCTGGCCGATCATCTCGGCGCCCCCTGCTATACGCTCCAGGAGCTGAAAGCGGAATCCCTTTACTCCACGGTCCGGTCGGCGCTGGGGTAGAACAACATATTGTTATGCACCCGGGTGGTGCACACGGTTCCCCGGCGGAGGAGGCGGTGGTGCTGGGCCCCGCCGAGCCGCTGAGCGCCCCGGACACGGGGGAGCCGGACGAGGTCCAGCTCCTCCACCGGACCGCCACCGAGGTCCGCTATCGGGCGCGCCTGAGCCGCCCGGGGTTGCTCATCACCCGCGATCCGTGGTATCCCGGATGGACGGTGACGGTCAACGGCCACCCTGCCCCGTTGCGGCGCGCGGACGGCGTGCTGATGGCCGTGTATCTGCCCGCGGGGGAGAGCGAGGTAGCCTTTCGATTCCGGCCGACCTCGTTCTACATCGGAGCATGGATCAGCGGCCTCACCGTGTTCTTCCTGTGGCCGCTCACCCTCTGGAGGATGAGGCGTCGCGCCACCCCTCCAACGCAGCCCTGAGGAGTTCCTTCGGATGCGGCGCACCCCCATCGGGATGATCCACGTCCTCCTCCTCGTCGCCTGGGCCCTGGACCTGGCCCTCTGGCGGCCCGTCCCGGCCCACAACGATGAGGCCTACGTCCTCTGGGCTATCCGCACCCATGACCTCCCCGGCCTCATCGCCACCGGGCTACGCCTGGACGGCCAGCCTCCCCTTTACCCCGTTCTCCTCTGGGGGATCCAGCAGCTCCCCTCCTTCCGCTCCGTTCCCATGCTTTACCTCACCGGTCTCCTCCTCGCCTTCCCCTTCTATCCGATGATGTTCCGGCTGGCCTGTTCGCTCGGGGGGAAACGAGCCGGGATGTTGCTCCTGGCCCTCCTGGCTTTCAACCCCTTCCTGGCCGGCCTGATGATGTTCCTGCGCGCTTACCCCCTCACGCTGATGCTGAGCGCCCTGACCCTCTGGCTTGCCGCGAAAGCCGACCGCCGTCCAACCCTTGCCCGCGGGCTGGCGTGGGGGCTGGCAGGCCTCGCCCTGCTTTTCACGTTCTATTACGGGGTCTTCCTGATCGCCGCCGCTTTCATCTGGCTCCTGCGACGGCCCGGAGCGGGTCGACGCGGGCAGGCGGCCTGGCCCGGTGTGATCCTGCCCGGGCTGGCCGGCGCGCTGTGGGCTTACTTCGCCCTGGCCCCTGCCCTCGCCATCGTGATCCGCCATCAAGGGAACCCCGGCATCCATCCCAGCCCGCTGGAGATGATGGGAAACCTCTGGCTCACCCTTTGGAGCGGATGGGCAGCGGACATCCGCTTCGCCATCGCGGCCGGCAGCGCAATGCTCCTCATCCTGGCTTGGGCGCTGATCTTCGCAATCCGCCGCGGGCTCCCCGCTTTGGGTTTCCCGCTCCTGACGGGAAGCCTCTCGCTGGCCGGCTTCCTTCTGGTCGGCCGGCGCTACAACTTCTTCGCCGCGCGCTACGCAGCGGTGGCCCTGCCCCCGCTCCTTCTGGCCCTCGCCCTGATCCTGGCCCGCTCCCCTCGCCGGGTCCGGGCCCTCGCCGTCGGATGCGCCGGGCTGCTCGGGCTGATCGGCCTCTCCCGGACCATCCTCGCCTACACCGCTCTGCCCGAAAACAATCCCTGGTATGCGGAGGTCGTGACGGCGCTCCTCGAACGGGTCGCCCCGGGGGAGGTCGTGGTGGTCCAGGCCCCCTGGCACTACCAAGCCTTGCTGATGCACGCGCCGGACGGCCCCTGGCGTCTCTTCGATCTCAACGAGGAAGCCCGCTGGCGGGAGGCCCTCCGTGACCGTCCGGTCGTCTGGCTCCTCGGCGTCCCGGCCTATCGTGGGAACTGGGAGGTCCTCGAGCGGGCCTTGGCCGGCTGGATCCGAACAGTGGAGAAAGAATGGCCCGCGCCGGCGGACGCCGCCCTCGTGCGCTACGTCCCTCCGCCGGAGGCCCCTTCGTGGCAGCCTCTCTCCGTCTCCTTCGAGGGCGGGCTGGTCCTCGAGGCGGCGGCCCTGGATCTCCAGGGCCCGCCGGGGATCCTGCGGGTAGGCCTGCAGCTACACGCCACCGCCCCTATCTCGCAGCCCTACACCCTGTTTGTCCACCTGCTGGATCCCGCCGGCCGGTGGATCACCGGCAGCGACGCAGAGCCGCCCATCCCTACCCCGGCGATGCAGCCGGGGGCTTCCGTCACCTTCTGGCATGCCCTCCAGGTCCCCACCTGGCTGCCAGCAGGGGTTTATCCGGTGACCGCCGGAGCCTATCCGACGGGGTCTAACGGATGGCCCCGCCTGCGCACCCGGACCGGCGAGGACGTGGTCCGGCTGGGAACTGTGTCCCTCGTCCCCCGCCCGACCTGGCTCGACAGCCGGGACGGACAGCGATGCGGGGATCTGATCCTGAAGCGCTTTGCAGGGATGCGCCGGACGTCCTATCGGCAGGAGGGACCGGACATCTTCCCGGAGCCAGGCCGGCCGGATCGCCTCTGGGTTCAGGCGGCCTGGCAGGTGGAAGCCGCGGGGACGGGGCTGCCGGAGGTGATCGTGGAGACCGACAGAGGCGTTCAGCAACTGGCGTGGCAGACGTCCTCAGCCGTTGACATCCGGTATGCTGCGGGTGAGACCGTTGCCGGAGTCTGGGAGGGAGAGATCCCGCCGGATCTTCGCACGCGCCGGCTGATCGTGCGGTGCCCCGGCGGCGAGGCCCAGATCCCCGCCTTCACCCTGTCCCGCCAGCGCTGGCACTGGAACTACAGCTGGATCCTCTGGAATCGGATGCCATAATTACAAAGGCTCATCCTATGGAGGGAACGGTTTTATGAGCATGCGCTGGGGAGTGCTGGCAACCATACCGCTGACATTCTGGGTTACGCTGGCCTTGATGCCTCCCGAGCTCGCTCAGATCGATGAGAAGCATGTGCTCTGGCAGGCTTCCTCTTATGGAGCGATCGAGATCGCCCGCAATCTGATGCGGGACAGCCATCCCCCACTTTATTACTGGCTGGTCCATTTATGGTGGGAGATCGGCGGCTTTGATCGCCCCTATGCCTATCGGGTGCTTTCTATTCTGCTGGGTCTGACAGCCCTTCCCTTAGCTTTCCAACTTGGCAAACAAACAGCGGGACCTCGCATCGGAATGTGGACAGTTATCCTGAGCGCCTTAAACCCGTTTTATATTTTCCAGCTTTTCTTAATCCGGATGTATGGAGGCGTCATCGCCCTGGGCGCTGCATCAACATGGGTGTGGCTGCTTCTGCTACAACGTCCATCTACTCGACGATGGCTGGCCTGGATGATCCTTCAGGGGATTCTGCTTTTCACCCACTATTACAGCGTTCTATTGCTTCTCTGTCAGATCGTGATCCTTGGACTCCATCGTCCTCGGGGTTGGCAGATTGGGCTGATGATCTCTACGCTGTTGTGGGGCGCCTTCGGGCTCTGGCTCCTTCAGGCTTATGCGGGGAGCATGGAAAACACGGTGCGCAACCTTTCGGCGATTCCGGTGCGACCTCGGCCCTGGGAGGTCCTTGAGCACTTCTGGGCCAGCTGGCTAACCGGACCTCTGAGCGATGGACACTTCGCCCGAGCAGCGGGGCTGGCCACCGCGCTGGGAGCCCTTGCCGTGTGGATATGTAAAGGGCTTCGGAAACGGACCTCTCTCCCCGTCCAATGGCAACTGATCGGGATGGTTTCGTGGTTGCCCCTGGCAATGGGAGCCGGAATCGCATTGCGATGGCCCTTCTTCGGTGCAAGATACTTCGCGATGGTCCTTATCCCTTTCCTCGTATGGGTCATCACCCCTATTGCGCTTCGAGCGCGGTGGTTTGTCATAACCTTCCTCGTGCCGGGCCTGATCAGTTTGCCTGCAATGCCCCTTATCCAGAGCTTCCCGGATGCCGGGGATACGAAAGAGATTGCAGCCATGCAAATCCTTGGGGACGAGGACCCCATTCTGATCCAGGCCTGGTGGCATTCTCTTTGGCCAGAGTATCCAAGATTCCGCTCTTACGACTGGAATGATCCCCGTCAGCGTGCCATCGTCCTTTCACAACACCCATCCTTCTGGTTCATCGGGGTAACCCTCTACCGAGGTAATTGGGAGGGGTGGGTCACCGATCTCCAGCGGACTCACACTGTTGACTTTTACACGGAGATCGATCACTTCGTCCCCGAGCGTCGAGCGACCGTCATTCACTTCACCCGAAAAGCCCAGCCTGTCCGTTGGGATCCATTCCCTGTCAGATGGGAAAACGGATTACAGCTCCAAGCGATCGGCCGGATCGATGAAAGCGCCAAACCCGGTCATCCGCTCCGCATCGCCCTTCGCATGAGCACAGATCGTCCCCTCACGAGCCGATGGACGCTCTTTCTGCACCTGGTGGATGAGCATGGCCAGCTTTGGTCAAATTGGGATGCAGAGCCGGAGCCGGGAGTTCAGCATTGGGCTCCCGGTCAAACCATTGAAGTGCATCGCAGCCTGTTGATCCCTCTTTACACACCTCCCGGCAGGTATCGTCTTCAGATTGGCTGGTATCCGACCGGAGCTCCCGGATTTCCCAGGCTTCCTCTGGAGGGAGGCGCCAGCAATTCTCTGATCATCGGAGAGATAGAGGTCCACCCGCGCGTTGATCCCGCGCGTGTCGGGAGCCTCTCTGCCGGCCCCGTGGAAGTAGAACCCCCTGTAGCCCGCATGGTCCAAGGCATCGATGGGTGGCGGCTGGAAGTTCAGGTGCGCTGGCGCAGTCGGAGCTATGCCCGCATCTCAGGATGGCAAGTGATGCTACGCACTCCTGATGGATCCACACCTCTGCAACGCGCATATCGGATTCCAGACGCCACAGTGGTAACGCCGGGCTGGCTTACAGAGATCTGGATCAGTCCCCCGCTTTCGGGCACCCGACCTGCTTTGAGCGTTTTAGAGATTCTCTACGAAGGCCATCGCATTATAGAGCGCCCTGTATGGATTTTCCCGGCTGACACGGGCTGGGTTTATGGATGGGTGTTCCTGAATCGCTTTCCACGCTGAGTTGTTAGAACGTCGAGATCCCGTTAAAATTTAGGGAAAGACCAGAAGGGGTCTGACATGCATTCGCACGAAGAGGGGCGGATGATGAGGAGAGACCCCTCGCGGTCGGGGGCCTGAGGCCCCCCCGACTGCCGGGTGGGTTTCGC
>CACRXA010000009.1_pt1 | contig 69640 bp, 77 predicted proteins | sample 5377051 | NCBI WGS metagenome assembly CACRXA01 (sample SAMEA6061847, study PRJEB28556) | metagenome | reverse complement strand
CGGGCCCCCGCCGGGACTCGCTCCCGGTCCCTGCCGTGGCGAAAAGGGAGAGACGCTTCTCCGCCTCCCGCCGGCCGCAGCGGGGGCATTCGATCTCCTCCGTCGGGGTGTTCCACCGCACCAGCCGCTCGAACTCGGCGCCGCAGGCGCGACAGCGATACTCGTAAAGCGGCATCGCTCGCCCCACCTCCTTCGACGCGGAATCCCGCGGCGAGGGATCCTCCCCGGATCCCGGGCGGTGAGGGGGCGATAACCGGGTTACCCCCTACCCGTATAGAAGGATAAACCGGAGGGGCCGGTGTGTCAAACGCGAGGCAGAGCCCTACAGACCCAGGTAGGCCTGACGGACCCGGTCGTCGCGGGCGATCTGGCGGGCGGGGCCCTCCAGCTCGATGCGCCCGCCGCTGAGGACATAGGCGTAATCGCTGACGGCCAGGGCCAGGTGCACGTTCTGCTCCACCAGGAGCATGGTCAGCCCCTGGGCTTTCAGGCGCCGGATGACCTCGAAAAGGTTCAGCACCAGAAGCGGGGAGAGGCCCAGGGAGGGCTCATCCAGGAACAGCACGCGGGGTTCGGCCATGAGGGCCCGGGCGATGGCCAGCATCTGCTGCTCGCCCCCACTGAGGGTCCCCGCCTTCTGGTGGCGGCGTTCCTTCAGGCGGGGGAAGAGATCGAAGACGTAATCCAGGTTCTGGCGGAAGCGGGCGCGCGCCCGGCCGGTCACCGCTCCCATCTCCAGGTTCTCCTGGACCGTCATATCGGTGAAGAGCTGCCGGCCCTCGGGGACCAGGATCAGCCCCATGGCCGCTTTCCGGTGTGGGGGAAGCAACGTGATGTCCTGGCCGTCGAAGAAGATCGCCCCCCGCCACGGCCGGATCAACCCCATCACGGCGCGCAGGGTGGTGGTCTTGCCGGACCCGTTGGCGCCGATGAGCGTGGTCAGCCGCCCGGCTTCCAGCCGGAACGAAAGACCCCACAGGATCTGCACCTCTCCGTAGCCGGATGTCAGGTCCCGGACCTCCAGAAGGGTCATCCCGCTCCTCCGTTGGCTTCCAGCAGGCTCTGGGAGAGGCGGGGGTCGCCCAGGTAGGCTTCGATCACCCGGGGATGGTGGGCGATCTCCTGCGGCGTGCCCTCCGCGATCACCTCCCCGTAATCCAGCACCACGATGCGATCGGAGACGTTCATGATCGCGTGCATCAGGTGTTCGATCATCAGGATGGTGATCCCGGTCTCCCGGATGGCGCGGATCACCCCCACCATGGCGGCGACCTCCGTTGGGTTCAGCCCCGCCAGCACCTCGTCCAGCAAAAGCAGGCGCGGCCGGGCGGCCAGGGCGCGGGCCAGCTCCAGGCGTTTCTTCTCGGCCACGTTCAGCTTTGCCGCCTCCACATCCCGTTTGTCCGCCAGGCCCACCTGTTCCAGGACGGCCAAGGCGATCTCCCGGGCCTCGCGAAGGGAGCGGTTCTCCCGGCCGAAGCAGGCGCCGACCATCACGTTCTCCAGGACCGTCAGCTCGTTCAGCGGGCGCACGATCTGATGGGCCCGGGCGATCCCCTGGCGGGCGATCTCGTAGGGGGGACGCCCGGTGATGTCCCGCCCGCAGAAGATCACCCGTCCCTCCTCGGGCCGATACACGCCGTTGATCACGTTGAAGAGCGTGGTCTTGCCGGCGCCGTTGGGGCCGATCAGTCCCAGGATCTCCCCCTCCCGCAGGTGGAGGGAGACCCGGTTCAGCGCCTGTAGCCCGCCGAACCGTTTGGAGACCCCCTGAACCTCGAGCAGGTTCATGCCAGCATCCTCCGGAGAGCCGGGAAGCGGGCCCGCAGCCAGCCGATCAGACCCGCCGGTATGAACAGGATGATCAGCAGCAGGAAGGCCCCCGCCAGGGCTAAGTGCAGGTTCTTGAACAGGGGGCTGGTCAGCAGATAACCCCGGAGCCGCTCGTAGAGCGCGGCCCCCAGGATCGGCCCCCACACCGTCCCCTGTCCACCCAGCATCACCATCACAATGGTCTCAATGGAAAGGTGAAGCCGGAAGGCATCCCCCGGCTCGATGTTCCCGTTCTTGAAGAAGAACAGCACCCCCACCATGCCCGGGAACAGCGCCGAGAGGGCGTAGGCCAGGGTCTTCCAGCGAGGGGCCCGCACGCCCAGGACCAGGGCCGCGTCCTCGTCCTCCCGGATGGCCATCAACCCCAGCCCGAATTTGGAGCTCTTCACTGCAAAGCTCGCCCCCACCGTGAGCAGGGCAAGGGCCAGCAGCGTGCCGTAGCTGAGCCAGAGGGCGCGGGCGGGCCCGCCGTAGGCGTTGTAAACGGCGAAGTTCAGCGACATGCCGGTGGGGCCGCCGAAGGGCTCGAAGTTGGTCACGAAGGCCCGGACGGCCTCGTTGATCCCGATGGTGGCCAGGGCGAAGTAAGCCCCCCGCAACCGGAGGATGATCGCGCCCAGGCCCAGGGCCATGGCGGCCGTCGCCACCCCCGCCGCCGCCATCGCCGGCCACAACCCCCATCCGTGGCGGTGCATCAGGTAGAACCCGATGTAGCCCCCCAGCCCGAAGAAGACGATGTGGCCGAAGTTGACGTATCCGGTGTAGCCCAGCAGGATGTTCAGGCTGGAGGCCAGCACGATCAGCATGAAAATCAGGAACAGATCCTCCCGCAGGGTGGCCGAGCCGGTGGCCACCGGCCACAGGCCCACCCCCAGCAGGACGATCAGCGTGATCCACAGGGAACGCGAGCGCCAGAACTCCATCGTCCTTCACCCGGGCAAAAGGATCCCTATCGCTCTCCCAGCAATCCCTGGGGGCGCACCAGCAGCAGCAGGACGAACATCGCGAACTCGATGACGGGGACCCAGCCGGTGGGCAGGAAAACTGGGATGAGCCCTTCCAGGACGCCCAGGATCAGGCCGCCCAGCAAGGCCCCGGTGGGGTTCCCCAGCCCGCCCAGCACGCAGATCACGAAGCTCTTCAGCTCGTAGGTCCCGCCGGACAGGATCGTGAACGGGAAGAAGGTGGCGATCAGCCCCCCCGCCGTCGCCGCCAGCATCGTCCCCAGCCCGAAGCTCAGGGCCAGGATCCGCGTGGAGGGGATGCCCATCAGCTCCGCGGCGGCCCGGTTGCTGGCCACCGCCCGCACCATCTTCCCGAGCGTGGTCCGGTAGAGGAACAGATAAAGGGCCGCAGCGATCAGCAACGCCGCCAGGGCGGCCACCAGCCGGGTGCCCAACAGGACCACCGGGCCCAGGGTCAGGCTCCCCAGGGAGAGGTTGACGTTACGGGGAGTGGTGGTGAACAGGGCCGTGCCCACCCCGATGATCATCATGTTGACTGAGAAGGTCGCCAGCAACGTCGAGAGGTGAGGAGCGTTGAGCACCCGGTGGACGGCGACGGCGTAGATCAGGACGCCGGAGAGCAGGCCCAGGAGGGCCACGACGAACAGCCCTACGTAAGGATGCACCCCGGCCTGGGCGAAGAGGAGATAGACGCCGAACATCCCCAGGGCGATGATCGGGCCGTGGGCCAGGTTGATCACCCGCATCACGCCCCAGATCAAGGTGAGCCCCATGGCGGCCAGGCCGTAAACGAAGCCCAGCAACAGCCCATCGATGAGCGAGGCCAGCAACACTCCCGGATCCACCCGAGCCTCCTCCCGGATCAATGGCGAAGTTCCTCAGATGGCATAACCCGATGATCCGACACCGCCCCAACGATTCGGGGCCGGGGGGATCCTTCTCCCCCCGGCCCGCGCCGCTTCACCGGCTCAGGGGATAGAGCGGCGTCGCCGCCTGGGCGGCCTCCGGCCAGACGATGGGGCGGATCAAGTTCCCCGAGGCGTCCTTCTGCCACTGGAGATAGACCATCTCGTGGCCGATCTGCTTGCCGTGGGCCTTCCCGGTGTCGAACTTGATGCGGCCGTAGAAGGTCATGATGTCCATCTTCTCGAGGGCCGCCTTCACCTTCTCCGTGTCCGTGGAGCCGGCGTCCTCGATGGCCTTCTGAAGGACCAGGCCGGCGGCGTAGCCTCCGGCGGCGTGATAGCCGGGCTCGTAGCCGTATTTGGCCTTGTAGGCGCTGACGAACTGATCCACCGTCGGGCCATACCAGGGCAGCCCCGCCGCCTTCGCCGAATCCGGCGAGTATTTCGCGCCGGGCTCCCACTGGCTGGGGCCGATCACGCCCACCGCCGCGTCGCCCAGCTGCGCGAACTCCGGCACCGCTGGGGCCACCAGCAGGGCGATCATCTTCACCGGCACCTTCTTCTCGAACAGCTGCTTGGCCAGCATGGAGCCGTCCTGGAAGTGACCGCCGCCGATGATGGCGTCCGGCTTAGCCGCCATGATCTTGTTGATGAAGGGCCCGAAGTCGGTGGTCCCGGTCTCGTAGCCCTCGAAGAGCACCACCTCGAAGCCCTGGCTCTCCGCATACGGCTTGGCGGCGTTCACCACGTCGGTGGAGAACTTCTCGTTCTCATAAACGATGGCGATCCGCTTGGCGTTCGGATCCATCTTCTTGAGGAAATCGATGGCCCCCGTCAGATAACGGCTGGCCGGGGTGTAGATCTGGAAGATGTGCTGGTAGCCTTTCTCATAGGTGCTGTCGGAGGCAGCCCCCGTGGTGATCATGATCTTGCCGTATTGCTCGGCGATCACCGCCGCGGCGTCAGCCAGGCCGCTGCTGTAGGGGCTGATCAGGAAGTCCGCCTTGTCCTCGTTGATCAGCCGGACGTAAAGCTGTTGGACCCGTTCCTTAGCGCTCTCGTCGTCGTAGAACTTGAGCTCGACCTGGAGCACCGTGCCGTCGGGCAGCCGGATGCCCCCCGCCCGCTGGAGGTCCTCCAGCCAGAGCTGCAGGCCCTGGACCTGTTCCTTGGACTCCTTGGTCAGCTTGCCGGTCTGGGAGGCGGTGAAGCCCAGGATGATCTTCTTCACGGCGGGGGTGGGGGAGGCGGCCGGGGTGGGGCTGGGTTGGGCTGCCGGCTGAGCCGGCCCCGCCGGCGTCGCCGTGGGCGCCGGGGGCGTGGGAGTGGCGCACGCGGCCAGCAGCGCCAGGCCGATCAGGATCCCGATCCACTTCAGCCCGCGCACCATCGCAACCTCCTGCGCACTGAGTTCGGGGCATGCCCGTCATCCCTTAAGTTAGGCGGTCGGGATAAAATGTCCACAAACGATCGTTCGCCGCGCATAAACGCCGCGTAAACACCCCGGATCGGAGAGGGGGGACCCATGGGGAGGGGGCATCCGCATGATCTGCGGACCACGTTGCTGGCCGCTTATGGTCTGCTGATCGGCTGGATGATCGCCCTGGGCCTCCTGTTCCATTTCTGGAGCGCCGACCGGCTGCTCCGGGACGCCGAGGCCTCCAATCGGGCTCTGGCCCAGGCGGTGGGGCTGGAGACCGAAGCCTGGCTCCAGGACGCGATCCAGGCCGTGGAGGCCCTCGCCCGGATGGAGGCGGTGCGCCGGCATGACTTCCGCGCCCTCCCAACCCTCTTCGCCCCCGCCTTCTCCGCCCGCCCGGACGCCCTGATGCTCTTCCTCCTGGATCGCCGCGGCCTGATGCGCTATCACTACCCGGAGGGACCCGGGAGCACGGTGGGCTGGGATTTCAGCTTCTGGAATTATTTCCAGGCCGCCGCTCAGGGGAACGGCCCGGTGCTCTCCAAGGGATGGCTCTCCCCCACCACCGGGAAGCCCGTGGTGACGATCGCCATGCCCCTGAAGGATGAGCGGGGCGACTTCAACGGCGTGGTGGCCCTCAATCTCTCCCTGGAGCGCCTCAGCACGGTCCTGCGGACCATCGCCGGGGACCATCTGGATCTCCGCCTGTATGACGCCACCGGACAGCTGATCGCCGCCTCCGGCCCCTTGATCCCTCTGGATCCGACCTACCGGCTGGATCTGGGGGAAGCCGTCCCCCCGGGCCTATTCCGGGATCCCGAAGGGCGGGCCTGGGTGGCGACCTCCCTGTTTCTTCCCCGAACCGGATGGCGCATCCTGGTGCGCCGCCCCGCCGATGAGGCCCTGGCCACCCTCTATATGTTCCGGCGGGGGCTGCTCCTCCTGCTCACGCTGGTGCTGATCAGCGGCTTCGGCTTCTGGTATCTCCTCACCCATCAGGCGCTGCGCCCGCTGGAGGCCATCGCCCGCTTCAGCCGGGAGCTCGGCGAGCATCCGGGATCGGCCAGCGCCGCGCCCATCCTCCGCCTGACCGCCCGCGGGGATCAAATCGGGCACCTCGCCCGCTCGCTGCTCTGGATGCAGGCGGCGATCGAACGACGCCTGAGCGAACTGCGCACCCTCCTCGACACCGGGCGCGTCGTCCTGTCCTCGCTGGAAACCGAGGCGGTGATCGCCACCATCCTGGAGCAAATCCAGCGCCTGCTCCGCGTCCCCACCTGCGCCCTCTTCACCCTGGATGAGCGCACGGGGCGGTATCGGGTGCGCGCGGTGCGCGGGCTGAGCCCGGATTACGCCCGCGGGCTCTCCTTCCATCCGGATGATCCGCGCTCGCCCACCATGCGCGCCATCCGGACCGGCCGCCCCGTCCAGATCACCGATATCGAGGTCGAGGGTTATCCGGAGCTGCGAGAGCGGGCGCGCCGGGAGGGGTTCCGTTCGCTCCTGGCGGTGCCGCTTCAGGCCCGCCACGTTCCTCCCGCCGCCCTGGTGATCTACCGGCCGGACCCCCATCCCTTCTTGGAGGACGAGGTCTCCCTGGCCTGGAACTTCGCCAACCTGGCCGCCTTCGCCCTGGAGCACGCCGTCCTCTACGCCCGCAGCGACATGCTCCTCCAGCAACAGACCCGCCGGCTGGAAACCCTGATCGAGCATCTCCATGATGGACTGATCATGGAAAGCCGGGAGCGGGAGATCCTGTATATGAACCGGCGGGCGGCCGAATGGTGCGGCCTGGAGGAGCCGTGCGCGCCGGGATGCTCCGCCGACATCGCCTACGCGGCCTTGCTCCCGCATCTCTCCCCTTCGGAAGAGGCCGCCCGGCTGCTGGAGGGGACCGATGAGGGAACAGTAGAAGTGCGCTGGCAGAGGGACGCCCGGGCTCGGGAGCTCCGCATCCAGAGCCTGCCGGTCCGCGGGGAAGGAGAGGAGCGCCTGGGGCGCATCCTGGTCCTCCGGGACATCACGGTGGAGCGGGAGCTGGATCGGGCGAAATCGGCCCTGCTCTCCGCCGTCTCCCACGAGCTGCGCACCCCCCTGGCGGCCATCCAGGGCTACACCACCACCCTCCTGGCGGAGGATGTGGAGTGGGATCCGGCAGCGCGCCGGGAGTTCCTTCAGATCATCCTGGAGGAGACGGAGCGGCTGGCCCATCTGGTGAGCAATCTGCTGGATCTCTCGCGCCTGGAGGCGGGGGCCTTGACCCTTAACCGGCAGCCCTACCCCCTGGAGGCCCTCATCGCCCGGGCCCGCCGGGGCCTCCGGGCGAACACCCATCCCATCTTCGTGCAGCTGCCGCCGGATCTGCCTCCTGTCGACGTGGACGCGGCGCGCATCGAGGTGGTCTTTCGGAACCTCCTGGACAACGCCCTCCGCTACACGCCTCCGGGCACGCCCATCACCGTCTCCGCCGGCGTCGCGGACGGGGTGGTGGTCGTCCGCGTGCGCGATGAGGGCCCGGGTATCCCGCCCGAGCATCGAGGGTGCCTGTTCGATCGCTTCTACCGCATCCCCGGCCAGGTTCGATCCTCCGGTGCCGGCCTGGGCTTAGCCATCTGCAAGGGCTTCATCGAGGCCCACGGGGGTCGGATCTGGCTGGCCGATGAGGGCCCGGGCGCAACCTTTGTATTCACCCTCCCGATCTGGAGGGGCGACGATGGCCGAGCGGATCCTGGTGGTGGAGGATGAGGAACCGCTCCGGCGGTTCATCGCCCGCAACCTGTCCGCCCGCGGATACGAGGTGCAGACGGCCTCGGACGGCTACGAGGCGCTGCGGCGGTTCGAGGAGCAGGCCCCGGATCTGGTGATCCTGGACATCCTGTTGCCGGGGCTGAACGGGCTGGAGGTCCTCCGGCGGATCCGCCAGGCCTCCCTGGTCCCGATCCTGGTGCTCACGGCGCTGGACCAGGAGGCGGACAAGGTCACGGCGCTGGACCTGGGGGCGGATGATTACCTCACCAAGCCCTTTGGGGTGGGGGAGCTGCTCGCCCGGGTGCGGGCGGCCCTGCGCCGGATGCGCTGGAGTGAGGGAACCGGCGGGCCCGGGATCCTGCGGGTGGGCGATCTGGAGCTGGATGGGGACCAGCGACGGGCCTGGCATCGGGGGGAGCCCCTGCGGCTGACCGGAAAGGAGTTCGATCTGCTTTATCTCCTGGCCCGCCACGCCGGGCGCACCCTCTCCCATCGCTTCCTGCTCCAGCGGGTCTGGGGGCCGGAGTATGTGGATGAGGTGGAATACCTTCGGGTCTACATCGGGCAGCTGCGGCGCAAGCTCGGGGAAACGGGGGATCACCGGCACCTCTTCACCGAGCCCGGCTTCGGCTACCGGCTGGAGGGATAGGGCCCAGGGGATGCGGTTTCGATTAAAATCCATTAAGAGATCCTTGCCTCCCATCCGGGCAGTCAGGAGGGAAGGATGCCGGCGGCCAGCGAGCTTCGACCGGGGATGACCGTTGCGCTGGAAGGGAACCTGTTCCGCGTGATCGAGGCGGTTTACCACTCGGGCACCGCCCAGCAGAAAGGGGTGGTCCACGCGAAGCTGCGCAACCTGCGCACCGGCGTGGTGGTGGACCGGCGCTTCCGGCCCGAGGAGCGGGTGGAGGAGGTCGCCCTGGAGCGCCGGGTGATGGAATACCTCTACAACGACGGCGAGATGTTCTACTTCATGGACCCCGAGACCTACGATCAGGTCCCCGTCCCGGCGGCGATGATCGGCGACCTGGAGGTCTTCCTCCAGCCCAACCAGCGGATCCCCGTGGAGTTCCACGAAGGCCGTCCCGTCGCCGTGGCCTTCCCCGAGACCGTGGACCTGCGGGTGGTCCACACCTCCCAGCCCCTGCGCGAACGGGAGAGCCACGTCTACAAACCTGCCATCCTGGAGAACGGCCTGGAGGTGCTGGTCCCCCAGTTCATCGCGGAAGGGGACATCGTCCGGATCAACGTCTACACCCGGGCCTACGTGGACCGCGTGGGGAAGCGGGGGGCCTGATCTATTCCATCCCCAGTCGGCGCAGGTCCTCCTCGCTCAGCCCGAAGTAATGCCCCAGCTCGTGCAGGAGGGTGCGGCGGATCTCCGCCCGCAGCCGGAAGGGGTCGTGGCCGAAGTCGGCCTCTAAGGGGCGGCGGAACAATCGAATGCGGGAGGGCCAGGCGATGTGCATGCGCTCCCGTTCCCCGCGGGTGGGCCCTTCGAACATCCCGTAGAGGTTCTCCCCAGGGGGCAGCCCCAGCGCCGCCCGCTGCGCCGGGGAGGGCTCCTCCTCCAGCAGCACCGCCACGTTATCCACCGCCTCCCGCAGGTCCGCCGGGAGGCTCTCCAGCACCTCCGTCCAGATCCGCTCCACCAGCTCAGGGGTGATCCGAAGGCGTCGCCGCCGCATCCGGTGGGGGTTCCTCCAAGGGTTCGGGGGTCGGCACGCGGACGAAGATCCGGTCGGCCAGGCGGCGTCGGATGCGGTGGGTCTGATCCCCCACCCGGATCCGCAGGCCGGCCCCGGGCTCCTGTTCCTCGACGGTCACCCGGGTTCCGGGCCGCAGGCCGACCCGGGCGGCCTGGCGCAGCGTGGACACCTCATCCGTCACCCGCAGCACCTCACAGGCCACCCCGAGGGGTGCCTCGCTCAGGCGGCAGGCGAGGGGAGCGGGGATCTCGCCGGAGCGGGTGGGGATGGGATCGCCGTGGGGGTCGTAGGCGGGGTGGCCCAGCAAGGCGGCGATGCGCTCCTCCAGCGCCTCGCTGATGGCGTGCTCCAGCCGGTCCGCCTCCGCGTGGACCTCGTCCCAATCGTAGCCCAGGGCCTCCATCAGGAAGAGCTCCAGGAGGCGATGGTGCCGGATCACCTCCAGGGCGATGCGGCGGCCGGCGCGCGTGAGGGCCACTCCGCGATAGGGGGTGTAGTGGACCAGGCGGAGCCGGGCCAGCTTCTTCAGCATCCCGGTCACGGAAGGGGGGGAAACGTTCAGGTATTCGGCCAGCCGGGTGGTGCTCACCGCCCCCTCCCGCTCGGCCAGGATGTAGATCGCCCGCAGATAATCCTCCATCGAAGCGCTCAACCGGGGCATGCCCCGTTCGGCCCCCTTATAGAATCCCCTCTTCATCTTAACATAAAAGCCAGCTCCAGCTGTGAAGCCCTGTGTGTCTTCCCTCGAACGGCTATGGCCCTTGAGCGATCCAGATCCGCCGGAACCCCACCGCCAGCCATCGGGCATCCCCGGCGGGCGGAGGCGCCGCGTAGGCGAACCGGAAGCGCACCTCGTTGACGCCCCGCCGGATCGCCCCCGCCGGGATCTCCCAGCGGATCCGCCGCTCCCCACAATCGGGGAACGATTCCTCCCCCAGACGCCGTCCGTTGAAGAGGACCTCCAGCCGCTGAGGCTCCCCGGCCCGGCACAGGGGGAAGGCCTCCAGCTCCAGCGTGGCCGGCCCTCCCCCCGCTTCCGCCAGATACAGCGCCTCCGCCTCCGTCCCCTCGGCCCAGATCCCCCACGCCTCCGGACCCGACCAGCCGCCGAGCAACAGGAGGTTGGTGATCTCCGGCTCCCCGCGGTCCGGGATGCGGAAGATGCAGATCGGATAGTCCCACGGCGAGGGGACCGACGGCGGCTCGAAGCATCCTTCCAAGGAAAAGGGCCAGCCCCACTTCCGCCAGTCCGGCGGGGGACGATGGACCACCAGGAACCGGAAACCATGGCGGCCCAGCCAGTCCGGCCGATGCCGGAACAGCAGCCCGCGCCCCCGTTGCAGCGCCTCGATCCAGCGGGGATGGAAGGGGGGAAAGCCGGAAAGGGTCGGGCGCCGGTGATACTCCGTGGCCATCACCGTCACCCGCGAAAGGTGAAGCCCCGGCGTGTGATCGGCGAAGACGTCGATCACCGCCCCCGGCTCCGGGTTCCGCCGCAACCACTCGAAGGCAGGATGGACGGCGTAGGGCCAGGGGAGGGTGGGGATCGGACGCATCAGCGCCTCCCCCAGCCAGAGGGCCGCCCATCCCCACCGGAACCCCCGCGGGGCGATGCGGGACCAGGCCTCCGCGCCGCCGATGAACAGCCCCAGGGCGGTGAGGGCGATGAACCGCCACACGGTCCCCGCCGCCTCGTAGAACGGCACCACGGCCCACAGCAACAGCAGCGGGGTGAGGGCCTGACGGGCCCATTCCTCCGGGAGGGAGGGCTCCCGGAAGAGCTCGGGTTTGCGGACGTGGCCGATGCGCCAGATCCCCTCGTAAACGCTTCGCACCGCAGGGATCTCGGGGATCGAAAGGGGCGCGTCGGCCCGAAGGGCGATCCCGGTGGCCAGCAGCGCCCCAAGGGCCGCCGCCCGCAGCAGCCGGCGGCTCCGCAGCCGCCGGCCCGCGAGCTGGCTCCACCCCAGGCCGATCAGGCTGCTCCCGGCCGGCACGAGCCCCAGGGTGAGAACGGGGCGATCGGTTCGGGGGAGGTGTCTGGAACCGGGATGGTAGGGGTTCCAGGTCAGGGCATCGGCCCACGGATATCCGTTGCCCCGGGCGGTCTCCAGGGTCTGGCCCAGCATCTGATCCTGGCGGATGGCGTGAACCCAGAGGCCCACCCACGGGCCGCCGATGGCCACGGCGGTTCCGACCCCATAGAGCAGAAAGCGCCCGAGGCGTTTCCGCCGCCAGGCTCCCCATATGTAAACCAGCGCCAGCGCCCCGCCCAGGAGCATGAGGTAAGGGGTGCCGGCGATCCCCAGCCCCCAGAGGATCCCGGCCCGACGCAGCGCCCGGGGGGACCATCCCATCGCCCGGGCCCGCTCTAAGGCCCAGGCCATCCAAGCAAGGCTGGCGGCACCCCACGCGACCGGCAGGTAATCCCCGTAGATCCGCATGGCGGCGTGGCTGCCGTGGAACAGGGCGTAGGCGATCCCCGCCGCCGTGGCCAGCCCCCGATCCCGGGAGAGCAGATAGGCGAGGCGGAAGGCGCCGAGGAAGGCCAGGGAGTAAACCAGCCACCCGAAGAAGTGGACCGCAAAGGCGTCCCCGCTTAGCAGGGCCGCGGGGAGCATCAGGGCGATCAGGAAAGGGCCATGGTGCAGCTTGGCCACATGCCAGCCTGGAGGGGCGAAGGCCAGCGGATGGAAGAGCGGGGAGGTGTGCAGCTCGAAGAGGGCCCGTCGATACCAGGCGAGGGCCCACATCACCTCCAGGGTGTCTTCCCCGGCGGGGGCGCGGGTGAAGAAGACCCGGGCAGGCCAGGCCTGGTGGAGCCACAGGAACCAGACCCACAGCGGGATCAGCCAGCCTCCGATGCGCCGGGTCAGCGCTCCCAGCCGGGGATCCATACGGGCGCGCGCTTTCAGGGTTGGGCACGAACGCCTCCATGATAGCACGATGCGTGATGGACCTCCCTCCGCTTGACAACCCCCTCCCACGGGTTTATACTGGAGAGCGCATATCCCCATCCCCGGGAGGGGGATCTGGAGAAGGAGGGATCAGATGCCGGTTCGCGTGGAGCTGGAGGTGCAGGGGATGACGTGTGACGATTGCGCCCGGCACGTGGAGCGGGCGCTCCGCTCGGTGCCCGGGGTGCTCTCCGCCCGGGTCCCTCACTGGTCCTCCGGGAAGGCCGAGGCCATCGTGGAGGGAGAGGTCCCTGATTCCGCGATGGAGAAGGCCGTCGCCCGCGCCGGCTATCGGGCCCGGGTGGTCCGGGCGGAGCTCCCGGAGGCTCCCGCAGCCCCGCGGGGCGATGACCGGTTCGATCTCCTGATCATCGGCGGGGGATCGGCGGCCTTCGCCGCGGCCATCCGCGCCGCCGAGCTGGGCGCCCGCGTGGCCCTCGTCGAGGCAGGGACCCTGGGGGGGACCTGCGTGAACGTGGGCTGCGTTCCGTCGAAGTTCTTGATCCGCGCCCTGGAGGTCTACCATCGGGCGGGTGCCCATGGCTTCCGGGGGGTGAGCACCGCCCGGGGGGCGCTGCACTGGGCCGCCCTCATCGCCCAGAAGGAAGTGCTGGTCGCGGATCTGCGCCGGGAGAAATATGAAGAAGTCTTGGCCGCTTATCCCCAGATCACCCGGATCCAGGGCCGTGGCCGCCTGGCCGAAGGCGGGGCGGTGGTGGTGAACGGCACGACCTACGCGCCGGGACGGGTGATCCTGGCCACCGGCGCGCGGCCGTGGGCTCCGCCCATCCCGGGCCTGGCCGAAGCGGGCTATCTCACCAGCACCGAGGCCCTCTCCCTGCGGGAGCTGCCCCGCTCCATGATCGTGGTCGGCGCCAACGCGGTGGGGCTGGAGCTGGCCCAGGTCTTCGCCCGCGCCGGCGTCGCGGTGACGGTCCTCGAGGCCCTCCCCCGCATCGTCCCCTTCGAGGAGCCGGAGATCAGCGAGGCGTTGCAGCGCGCCCTGGAGGAAGAGGGCATGGTCTTCCACACCGGCGTGAAGATCATCCGGGCGGCTCGATCCGACGGCCGCTATGAGGTGTCCTTCGAGAAAGACGGGGAAACCCGCATCGTCTCCGCGGAGCAGCTGTTGATGGCCACCGGCCGCCGTCCGAACACCCAGGACCTGGGGCTGGAGGCGGCCGGGGTGGCGGTGGGGCCGAGGGGGGAGATCCGGGTCAACCCCTATATGCAAACCTCGAACCCTTCGATCTACGCCGCCGGCGACTGCGCGGACCTGCCCATGTTCGTCTACGTCGCCGCGGCCAGCGGGACGGTGGCGGCGGAGAACGCCCTGCTGGGCAACCACCGGACGCTGGATCTCACCGCCGTCCCCCGCGTGACCTTCACCGATCCCGAGGTGGCTTCGGTGGGATGGACGGAGGCGCAGGCGCGGGAGCGAGGGGAGACGCCGAAGGCCGTCCTGCTCCCGCTGGAGGCGGTGCCCCGGGCGCGCATCGCCTTCGAGACCCGCGGGGTGATCAAGCTGGTGGCCGATGCGAACACCGACCGGCTGCTGGGCGTCCATCTCGTGATGCCCCAGGCGGGGGAGGCCATCGCCGCCGGCGTGATCGCCCTCCAGGCGGGATACACGGTCCAGGACCTCGGTCGCACCCTCTTCCCGTATCTCACCTGGTCGGAGGGCCTGCGGCTGGGCGCCCAGTCCTTCACGCGGGATGTAGCCCGGTTGAGCTGCTGCGCGGGATAGGAGGGCTCCATGGCGGAAATCCTGGATCCGGAGCATCTGGCCCATCGGTTGATGATGGAGCTGAGCGGCCGCGGATGGGCCCTGGACCGCGGGCCGCTGTTTGAGGCGGCGTTGCGGCTGCTCGCCCGCGGGGAGCCGGTCCCGCTGGAGCGCCTGGCGGAGGCGGTCGGATGGCCCGTAAAGACCGTCCGCGCGGCCCTGGAGGAGGACCCGGCGGTCGAATGGGATGAGGCCGGGCGGCTGATCGGCTGGGGCCTCACCCTCCGCCCCACGCCGTTCCGGCTGGAGGTGGAGGGACGATCCCTATGGACTTGGTGCGCTCTGGACACGTTGCTGTTCCCGCTCTGTCTGGAACGGGAGGTGCGGGTGGAGGCCTCGTGCGCGCGGACCGGACAGCCCATCCGTTTTACGATCTCCCCCGCGGGGATCCGGGCGATCGAGCCGGTGGAAGCCGTCCTGGTCCTGGCAGCCCCTGGGCCTGGAGCGGGCATCCGGGCGGCGTTCTGCCAGCGAACGGTTTTTCTCGCCTCGCCGCGCCTGTTCCAGCCCGGCGGTCCCTGGGATCCGGTCCTGGCGTTATTCTCGCTTCCAGAGGCCTTCCGGCTGGCGCAGCGGATCATGCCCTATCTGCGATGGGAAGGAGGGATCGGTTGTTGCGTCGCCGTACCCGGGCCCGATCTTTGATCCCTATCCCCGTCCTCGCTCTGGTGCTGGCCATCCCTTCCCAAAGCCCGCTTTCATCCTTCTGGCTGGCACCGGGGCCGGACGGGTGGACCCTGATTTTCCGCCCGGCGCTGGCCTCGGCCATCGTAGCTCCCCAGGGGAGGTGGATCTGGCTGGCGTTTCAGCGGGACGGCATCATCGATGCCCTGGCGGTGGAGGGGCGTTCCGGGCGAGTGCGGGCTCACATCCGGATGGGAACTCCTGGGTGTTGCCAGCCTCCTCCGCTGGCGATGACGCCCGATGGCCGCTGGGCGCTGGTGGGGGGCGATGCCGTGTGGGTCTATTCGCCAGAGCTGGGGAAGCGGCACCTGCTCCGCATCGAACCTTCGGACACGGTCATAGCACTGGCGATCGCGCCGGATGGACGGGTTGCCGCGGGCGTCACGCTCAAAGGCCGGGTCCTCCTGTTCGACCCCTCTTCGGGTAGGATCCTCCGGCGCTGGGACCGTGCACCCGATGGACGGGAGGCTCCGGGGGTGGCTTTCACCCCGGACGGTCGGGAGCTCTGGATCGCCCGGAATCGAAAGTTGGAGGCTTGGTCGCTTCCTGCCCTTGCGGTCCGGGCCGTCCGGCCGCTTGCCTTCGATGGAACGCTGGTGCAGGTTGCCATCGCCCCGGAGGGGACGTGGGGGCTGGTCCTCGGCTATCGAGGAAAGGCCCTGGAGGGATGGATCCTCCGGCGGGAGGACCTGGCCCTCCAGCGGATCCATGCGCTGGGTCCGATGAGCCTTCCCCGCCTTCGATCGATCCCGGAGGGTTTCCAGATCGACAGCCTGTGGGAGCCTTTCCGCTTCCGGATCCATCGAGACGGCTGGATCGAGCGGGAGGATCGGCAGCCGGCCGTCGGGCCTTTCGCGGAAGGGATCATCGAGGCCATCTGTGAGGGATCCGGAGCGGAGGTTCCTCCATGCGGCTGGTTCCTGGGCGTCGAACCTCCGCTGGCGGATCGATTCCGCTGGGAGATCGGCGCAGGACCCCGGGGGCGATGAGCGGCGCAACGGCCCTTCCTTTAAGGAGGTGACCATGGGACGTGAAACCGGAACCGAGCAGAAGGCTGGGATCACCGTGTTGCGTTGCGCGGAGTGCGGAGCGCCGATCGAGGGGACCCCGATCTTCGCCCATGGGAAGGCGTTCTGCCACCCGTGGCATGCGGAGCGCTATCCCCGCACCCATCCCGGGTTCTGGCAGCGGCTGTGGCGCGCCCTGCGAGGATCCGGGGAACCGGGGGGCGGGGGCTGCTGTTAGCTTTATGGAGGGGAAGCCACCATGTTGGAGGACATCCGCAAGGTCCTGGGTATCGCCTTGGCGGTGGTGACCTGCCCATGCCACCTGCCGGTGACGGCTCCTCTGCTTCTGAGCCTGCTGGCCGGGACGACCCTGGGAGCCTATCTCTCGACGCATCTGGAGGTCCTGGCGGCGGTCTCGACGGCGCTCTTCCTGGGCGGGCTGGCGCTGGCGGCAGCCGGATCCGAGGGCCGCCAGGGATCCGGCCGTGTGGCCGCTCATCCCACCGTTTCCAGGAGGTCCCAGCGGTGATGCGGAATCGATGGCATGTTCTCTTGCTGGCGGCGATGCTGTTCCGGGCCGCCTGCGCCGCGCCCGTCGCCCCGCCGGAGGCCCCTTCGGCCCTCCTGCAGGGGACGGTGGCTCCAACCTCTTCGCCGGCTCCATCTCCGGAGCGGGAGAGGCGCTCGTCGCCCCAGACCGCTGAGCCCTCGGCGACGGCGACTCCGGAACGGGTGGCGCGTCAGATCTACACGGCTTTTCGGACGATCCCCTCTCCGTGCTGTCCCCCGCGCCCCCTCCCGGAGGTGATCGCCCGGCTGGAGGGCATGCCGGGGATCCGGGCGATCCATCTGGAGGGGGATCGCCTGATCGTGGACTACGACCCGGGCGTTCTCTCGACGGAGGATCTCCCGGTGCTCTTCGCGTTGCAGGGGCTGGAGGTGAGCCCATGAAGGCGCTGCGGCGGTGGGGAGTCTGGATAGGGATCGGGCTCGTGCTCGCAGGCTGCACGGGGCTGAGGGGGGGCGGTGCTCCGGTGCCGGATTTCACCGTGCCCACCCTGGAAGGGAGGATGTTCACGCTTTCGCAGGCCCTGGGCGAGGGCAAGCCGGTGGTGCTCTTCTTTATGGCCTACTGGTGCGGCACCTGCGTCCCGGAGGCCCGGGCGTTGGCCCGCCTCCATCAGCGCTATGGGGATCAGGTGGTGATCGTGGCCCTGGATGTGGACCCGACCAGCACCCCGGAGGCCCTGGCGGCTTTTCGCGAAGCGGCCGGGAATCCGGATTACATATGGGCCTTCGATCGGGACAACACGGTGGCCCTGGCCTACCGGGTAACCCGGTTGGACACCACAGTGATCATCGATCCGCGAGGTCGGATCGTCTTCCGGGACGAGGTTCCGACGTCGTATGAGACGCTGGCCGCCCAGATGGCGCGGATCCTCCGGCCCACCACCCGTTAATCGGAGGGCAGGATCCCCATCGATCGGGAGGATGCTCCGATGGACTTCGTCCTGGCTTTCTACGCGGTGATGACTGGGATGATGGCCACGGTCAATCCATGCGGCATCGCGATGCTGCCGGCTTATGTGGGTTATGCCCTGGCGCGGACGGGAGGGCGTCTTTCGGTGCGGGAGGCCGTCGGGATGGGGCTGGCAATGGCGGCCGGCTGCACCGGTTTGTTTGTGGCGGCGGGGTTCGCCCTGGCGATGGGCCTGAGAACCCTCACCCGCTGGTCCCCTTTCCTGGGCCTGGGGGTCGGCGGGATCCTGGTCCTTCTCGCCCTCTCCCGGCTCGCCGGGCGGCCCTGGCCCCTCCCCGGGATCCCTCTGGAAGTCCGTGCGGGGGAGCGCTCCTCCCGATGGACCTGGTTCGGCTTCGGGGTGGCGTATGGCCTCGCTTCCCTGGGGTGCACGCTTCCCCTCTTCTTAGCCCTGGTAGGGTTTTCGCTGGCCCGGCGGAGCGGTGGAGAGGCGCTCCTCCTGATCCTGCTGTATGGGCTGGGGATGGGAGTGGTGCTCGTCGCCCTCTCCGTGGCCCTGGCCCTCATCGGGCGTCCTCTGGCCCGGGGGCTTCGCCGTCTGGCCGCTGCCGTGGAGACGGCGGGGGCTCTGCTCCTGCTGGGGGCCGGGCTCTATTTGATTTACTATTGGGGACGTATCCTTCTTTAATCGGAGGCTTCCATGAGCGAGACCGTCGTATATCGATCCCGTGTGCGGGTTGAACGGGTGAAGGGCCCCTTGCGGCGGGCGTTTCTCCCCATCGAACCGCAGCCCATCTTTTTCGGAGTTCACACCGAAGTTGCCCAGCATTATGGCGTGGACCCTCAAGCCCATGAGCCCCATGCCACTACGCTGGATTACCTGGTTGCGGCGGCGGCAGGCTGACTCGCCGGGACCTTGGGTGGCGCGCTGGAAGCGCGCGGGATCCCGGCGGGGGGAGGTCGGCTGATCGCCGAAGCGGTGGGGGAGGTTGAAAAGGAAGATAACGTTCTGGTCTTGCGGAGGATCCACGTGACCTATCGTCTGCGGATCGCCCCCTCCCAAATGGAGACCGCCCGCCGCGTCCATGGTTTCCATGCCCGTTACTGTCCGGTCGCACGGACGATCGGGAACTGCGTGGCCATCACCACCGAGCTGGAGCTCATCCCGGAGGAGCCTTGAGCCCAGGGATGGCGTTGAAGGGGCAAGCCCATCCGAACCTTGATGCAGGAGGAGGTTGGCATGGCGTATCTCACCACGGTTTCCGGCCGGCTGCTGCCGGTGGATCCGGCGTATGCCGCCTTGGCGGCTCAGGATCCTGCGCGGGCGGAAGCGATGTGTCCGGTCTGCGGCAGACGGTTCCCCTTCCGGATCCGGCGCTGGACGCTGGAGCGGATGATCCGGGGCTGGCACTTCGACAAGATCCGGGATGCGGGCTTTCACTTCTGCGAGACCCCGACCTGCCCCATCGTTTACTTCCACAACGGGGAGAGCCTCTACTTCGCTCTCGAGGATCTGCAGGTTCCGGTGGGGATCAAGCGCTTGGAGGCTCCTGTCCCGGTCTGTTACTGCAAGGGGGTGGATGAGCAGACCATCCTCTATGAGATCGTGGTCAAGCGCTGCTGTGATTCCATCAAGGATATCCAGGCTTATACGAAGGCCCGCACGGGGACGGAGTGCCACATCCGGAATCCCTCTGGGCGCTGTTGTGGAGACCATGTGCAGGCCGTTCTGCGCAAGGGGCTGGCCATGGCAGCGGATCTCCTCCCGGTCCTTCGGGCCGAGGCGGAGGCGGCCGCGGCGGAGATCCCCGCGGATGATTCGTGTTGTGCCGTGCGCTCCTGAGAGGAGCCGGCGCCGCGGATCAGCGTTGAGGAAGAGCCCAGGTGTTGCTTCGGCAACAGACAGGGCGGGCGGGGGGCTTTACAATCGGGGCGAAGCTGGGCGCGGGGTGGGAGATGGAGCGATTCTGGCACATTTCGTTGAGCCCGGTGCTGGAGGGCCTGAGCGAACGGGAGCGGGAACGCATCCACGCCCAGGTCCGATGGCTTCGATATCCTCGCGGCGCTTTCATCTACACCTTTGATGATCCAGCGGATCAACTTTACCTGCTTTATCAGGGGATAGTGAAGATCATTACGATACTTCCAGAGGGGAAAGAGCAAGTTCTGGAGCTGTTGGGCCCTGGAACGATGTTTGGTCAGTTCTTTCAACCCGGCCCGCGGCGCCGGCGGACCGCTGCGCAGACCCTGGAGGAAGCGGTGGTGGGGGTGCTTACGGAAGCCGATGTGCGCGCGCTCATCGGCTCCATCCCTGCCTTCGGGATCCGGATGATCCAGGAGATCTGTCGCTCTTATTGCGCGGCCATCGACCGGCTGGAGGGTATGATCCACGCTAGCGCCCAGCGGCGCCTGCTCGTCACCCTCGTGAGCCTGGCGGCCTCGATCCGCCCGGGCGCTTCCGAGCGAGAGGAAATCGTGATGCTTCCGGCCTGCATCACCCAGGAGGATCTGGCCAACATGGCTGGTCTGAACCGAGCGACAGCCTCGAAGCTGATCAACGTGTTGCGTCGCCGCGGCGTGCTGGGCGGGCGCGGCCGTGAATTGGTCATCCATCTCCCCCGCGTCCGCCATCTTCTGGAAGAGGACCTGTGAGGAAGATTCTCGGCAACACAGCAGGTTTCATGCAAATCCATTTTATCCCCATCCGGGGGAGGGGGATTTAACGATGCTTCGATCGCTGCTGCGGCTTTCCCAAGATCTTCCCGTCCTGGTCGGTCTCACAGAGGAGATCCTGCCGCTCTTAGCCGCTGGGTGGCTGGCCTTGCTCATCGGTTTCATCCTTGGTGGGTGGGAGTGGGCTTTCGCGGTTGGCTTGTGGGGGACGGTGACCCTGATCATGCTCTGGCCGGTGGGGCGCCGCCTGGGCCGGAGGTATTTATCCTATCGCACGGTCTGGTTCATCCTCGGCGTGCTCAGCATGGCCTACATCCCTGCCATCGGCTTCATCCTCCAGTCAGGCCTTCCGTATGCCATCAAGCTCGCGCTGTGGCTCCTGCTTCCCATCGACCTCACCGTGTTCGCGATCCTGCCGAGCCTGCGGGCGGCCATCGGCCGCCCAATCCGGATGTTCTTCCGGCCGGATCTTCTCTTTGGCGACGGCCGGGTCCTATGCTGTGGGACTGTGGCATTGCTGTTTGGGATCCGATATCTGATCGGGCCGCCCCCTCCGGAAGGCGTTCCCGTGGCCCTGCCCAAGTGGAACTGGTGGGGGATCGCGTTCGCCATGGCCTTCGGCTTCATCCCCATGATTCCCCTCCGGGGGATGACCAAACTCCTCATGCGCATGGCGCGGTTGACCCGCGGCAAAGGATACGGTTGGTGGGGCGTCATCCTGAAGGAGACGTTCCTGGCTGTCACGATCCTCGGCATCGTCCTGGGGTTCCACCATGTGTTCAAGGGCTGGGTGCCCTTTGAGGCGCGGTTCTGGGAGCATGCGCGCGAGGCCATCGAGCACCGCGGGGTGTGGCCCGGCCTCCTCCTGATGGGCTTCGGGTACGGGTGGCTCGTCTTCGTCCGGGGTAGCTACAAGATGCGCATCGGCGAGCCGTTCATCCGCGAGACGGTTCTCCAGACGTGGATCAAGGAGCTGCTGTACGTGCCCGGCGTCGTGGCCCTCGTGCCCGGGGTGATGTTCCTCGTGGAGGAGCACTTCGGGGAGTTCAATAAGCCGTCGATGCTGGCGGTCGGCATCCCCTTCTTCCTGTGGGGCTTCCTCTGCGTGACCGCCTTCCGGGTCCTGGCCCAGGTCAACCAGCGGCGGGCGCTCGTCCAGCAGATGGCCGCGGTGGTGTTGCCGGTGATGGACGCGGAGGTCCGGCGTCGTCTCCTGATCCGGATGATGGAAGCGCTGGCGGAGATGCCCGAGGGCCAGCGGCGTGATCTGATGAAGGCCATGCTGGAGGCGTTGCGGGATCAGCCGGAGGAGGTGCGAATGACCATGGCGGTGGCCCGGATGGAAGCCATGGCCGCGCTGGCTGAGCCTCAGCGTCGGATCCTGATGCGAACGATGGAAGCCTTATCCAAGGAGGCTTGAGTGGGCGTGCGCGATGGGCTGGCCCATGGGATCAGTGTGCTGGCCCTTCCCTATGGCTACACAGTAGCCCTTTGGGTCACGGGGGCCATGGCGCGGGAGCATTACCGGGCGCTGGGCTGGGGGGACGCCTGGGCCTTCCTGGCCGGCGCTCTGGGCGCCTTCCTGACGCTGGCTGGGATCTCGCGCTCCCGCATGCCCACGGAGATCCCCGGTCGCTTGCCCTCCACCCTTGCCCTGAACGGCTTGGCGGCCATCGCCGCTGGGGGAGGCACGGAGGTTTGCTGGGCGATCCCAACGTCCTGGATCGGGTTTCTGATGGCCGGCTTCACAACTACATGGATTTATATCCTCAGCATCGCGCTTTTCGCACATCTCGCAGATCTGCTCCGGAGGTGAACGCGATGGAATGGATCCGGTGGGCTCTGGTCTTCTTCAGCTTGGCCGCGCCTGTGGGCTCTCTGGTCGTTGATCGGATCGTAGGGATCCCCGCCCGCCGCCTTTTCGTGCTCTGGGGCCTCCCCTCCTTAGGGGCCTTCCTGATCGGCTGGCTCTGGGCCCTCGGGGTGCGGGATCCGCTGGGAGAGCTGGTCGGGTGGGGAGCGATCGGAGGATTGGCGGCCACCCTCGCCCTGGACGCGGTGCGGCTCAGCGGGGTGGCCCTGGGCGCCTTCCCTATGGATATGCCCAGCATGTTCGGCCTGATCGCCCTGGGCCAGGCCCCTCGTTTCCAGCGGCAGATGATGGCCCAGATGATCGCCCATCTGGCGGCTCTGCCGCCGGAGGCCCAGCGGGCCGCCCTGCGCGCCCGGCTACAGGCCCTGGCGAAGTTGCCGGAACGAACGCGGGTGGCGGTGGTGGCTGCTATGCAGAGCGGGCTGATGCGCCTCCCGGAGACCCAGCAGAGGACGTTGCTGGCCGCTCAAATGAGCCTGCTGGCGGAACTGCCGTCGGAGGCGCGGCGGGCGGTGCTGCGGGCGATGGATCAGGCTATGGTCGGGGCCCCCAATCCGCCGGTTTACGCCCAGCCCCGGGGCCTTCCCCAGCTGGAGATGGCTCAATTTCGCCGCCTCGCGGCCGCGGCCTTCCCACAAACCTTACAGGAAGCCGGACTCCCGCTTTGGAAAGTCCGCCTCGCCGGCTATCTATGGCATTTCCTGATCGGCATGACGTTCGGGATCACCTACACGTTGCTCTTCGGGCATGGGACGTGGGCCCTGGCGTTCCTGTGGGGTGCCTTCGTCTGGCTCTCTATGATGGTGCTCATGCCGCCCATGATGCCGCTCATCCGCTTTCCATGGTGGTTCCCCATCGTTCCGTTTATCGCCCATATGGCCATGGCCGTGCCGATCGGGCTGTTCGCTTCCCTGATCTCAGCCCCCGCGCATCTGCGCAGCCTTCTGGGATGGCTGGGCTGAGCGGTCCCAGGAGCGCGCGGACAAACCCATAGATCTCGAAAGGAGGTCTGTCATGAGCGCGATGCAAGAGATGGTGAGGGCGTTGGCCTCGTTGCCCGAGGAGCAGCGTCGGACGCTGATGGCCTCGCGCCTGGAGCTGTTCGCCGAGATGGAGGAGGCGGAGCGCCGCCGCAGCATGGCCGAGATGATCGAAGCCATCATGGGCTTGTCGGATGAGGAGCGCCGGCGGCTCTTCCGCACCCGCCTGGAGGTCCTGGCGGGCTTCCCGGAAGATAAGCGGATGAAGCTGATCCAGACCCACATGACGATCCTCCAGGAGAAGGGCCCGACGGCGGTGCAGCAGGAGATGCAAACCATTCATGGTCTCCTCGGTGAACTCTCCCCGGCGGCCCGCGAGTTCGTGCAGAAGCTGATGGCCCAGATGGGGCCCTCTCACTCCCATTGAAAGGAGGTCGCCATGGCTGGACAAACATGGGTGACCCTTGACCGCTGGATCCTGCGGCCGGTGGCGCGCTGTTGCCAGGGGTCCAGGCGCCCATAGGGGCGCGAGGGAGGATCTGGGAGGACGGGTGGGGGGCACTGGGTGCCCCCCACCCCCCAATAAGGAGGTCTTATGGGGTTTCCCAAGGTGGGCCCTGATCGGCTGCGGAGGGCGCTCGCCGTCTTCGCTCACCCCGATGATGAGACGTGCTTGGCCGGAGGCGTTCTGGCCCGGTGCGCGGCTGAGGGCTTTGAGGTTTCCCTGATCTGCGCGACCCGGGGGGAGCAGGCACCTCCGTGCTGTCTTCCGGAGCCGGTCTCCCCGGCGGAGATGGGACGGATTCGGGAACAGGAGCTCCGCTGTGCGGCTCAAGTTTTGGGGATCCGGCGGGTGCGCATCCTGAACCTGCCCGATGGGTTGGTGCGTGAACATCAGGCGAGGTTGGAGGCCCTGCTCGTTCGTTTCATACAGGATCTGCAACCCCTGGTGGTGCTCTCCTTCGGGCCGGATGGGGTGACCGGGCATCCGGATCACGTCGCGGTGGGGGAGGCGGTTGCCCGGGCGATCGAAGCGGCCGGCCGACCTTCGACTTCGAAGGACCCGGAGCTGGCCTGGGCAGGGCTGAAGCCCTGGCAGGTGCCATTTTATTACCAGCTGGTTGATCCCCGGCGATCCGCCCCCTATGGCGAGATATGGATGATCGACGTGAGCGCCTACCTGTGGACCAAGATCCGAGCGCTTCGCTGTCATCAGAGCCAACGCTGTTGCTGGGAGCCCATGCTGCATGGCGGGGATGGGTCCGCCTTGCGAGTGGAAGTTCTTCGTGTCATCCGAGGTCGCTCTGGCCTGATCTGGAAGTCTTAGAGCTTGTTCGGGGGAGCCATGCTGGCTTTTGTGCTCAATGGGGGAGGGAATCTGGGAGCGCTCCAGGTGGGAGCAATGCGCGCTGTGATCCAACGAGGCCACACCCCTGGGCTCTTGGTCGGCACATCCGCCGGGGCGCTCAACGCGGCCTACCTGGCGGCTTATCCGGATGACGAAGGGCTTTCCGGCCTGGAGCGCTGCTGGCAGGAGGCCGCCCGGGCACGCTTGTATCCCGGCGGCTTGTTGCAGGCGCTCTGGCGCTGGATCTGCAGGAAGGAGAGCCTTTTTCCAAACGCCTCTTTATACCGGTTCATCAAAGCTCACATGCCCCCTGGGATCTCCAAGTTTCGTGATCTCAAGGGGCCCCGCCTCTTGATCACCGCTACGCAGCTTCCTGATGGAGCGCTTCGGTTGTTCGGCGAAAGCCCGGAGGATTCGCTCCTGGACGCGTTGATGTCCAGCACGGCTATGCCCCCTTATCTTCCCCCCTGGCGCTGCGCGGATGGAAGCCTCTGCATCGATGGCGGGGTGGTCGCGCTGCTCCCAGTGGAGATCGCTATCGCTCGGGGAGCCAAAGAGGTTTATGCGTTCCATATCCTCCCTTATCCCCTCTCATCCCCGGCGAGGAGGAAGCTCAGCCTGCTGGATCTCATGGAATCTGCGCTCTCGCCGATGCTTCAATGTCAGGTGGAAACCCAGATGCTTCGGGCCACAAGGCAGTTAGGGAAGCGTGTTCACTGGATCCCTTTATCCCCGCCTCGGAGGCTGCCTTTCTGGGATTTCTCCCATGCCACTGAGCTCATCGAAGCAGGATATCAACAGGCGACGCTCCATCTTGCTTCCTCCCGGCGAGGCTCGTCCGCCTGGTCCCCTATGGGCCAGATCCTGGAGCGGCTCTGTGTCCTGGGCAGGCGCGCGTTCCGTGCTTAAAGGCCGACCCTTGGGGATCCCCGATCACGCAAACTCGGAGCCCGCAGGGATCCGGTTCAGCGTCCTATCCACGCATGGGAGGAGCGCTATGGATGCGCGGGAGAAAGAGCGGTTACGTCAAGCCACGATGGCCAAACGACAAGCGATCATCGCCGATCTGGAGCGAGAGCGAGGAACCCGGGTGATCACCCTGATCCATCGAAAGGAGCCATGGGAGGACGAAAACCATGAGGCGATCACCATAGAGGATTCCGAGTTCGTCTTGATGCGGATTCGGACGACCCCACCGGAGCAACCCATCGATCTCATTCTGCACACCCCCGGCGGCTTAGCGCTGGCTGCGGAGATGATCGCCATGGCCCTGAAACGTCATCTCGCCAAGGTGACTGTAATGGTGCCCTTTTACGCGATGTCCGGCGGCACCCTCATCGCCCTGGCTGCGGATGAACTCCGCATGGAACCCTACAGCGTCCTGGGGCCGGTAGATCCTCAAATCGCGGGCATGCCTGCGGTCTCCCTCCTACGGCTTCTTCAACTCAAGCCGATGGAGATGATTCAGGATCAATCCCTGGTCCTGTTGGATGTGGCCCGTCTTGCTCTGGAGAATGTGCAGCGGTTCGTCCGCTGGCTTCTGGAAGGGCGCGTTCCCCCCGAACAAGCGGCTGGGATCGCCGAGTTCCTCACAGGGGGTTACCTGGCACATGACACGCCGATCACCATGGAGGTGATCCGGGAGATGGGTTTGAATGTTGTGGAAGGGATCCCGGCCCGTGTCTACGACCTTTTTGAAACCTGCGCCTTCGGGGTATGCAAACGTCCGTGTCTCGCCCGCTATGATCGAGAGCTGGCTCTCTGAGGCCTCCTCAGCGCACCTCGAACGCTAAGCGGATTTGCAGGCGGTCCTCGATGTAGAGGCGGACCTCCCATCGTCCGGGTGGGAAGCCGTCCGGCCGGGTGTTGTAGATGTAGCCGGGCTGGCCTGGGCGGCCGTCCCAGAGCAGCGTGCTGCTGTCCTCCAGGGCGCCCTCCCGATACCAGGCCACCGTCCACGGCGCCCCCACGGGCATGTTCTCCACGCGGAACCGCCCGCAGATCCGAGTGGTCCCGGTGGGGAAGACCGTAGGGGGCGGCACAGGGATCCGGAGGGGCCGCCCGCGCTCGTCGCAGGCGTCCGTGAGCGCCAGATCCGTGAAGCGGGCGTTCGGCGGCGCCGGGACGGCGGAGGGGAGCGGGGTCAGCAGGGTGGGCGGATACGGCAGCGTCGGCGAGGGGAGGGGAGACGGCGGCGAGGTGGGCGACGGGGAGGGCGTCGGCCGGGATGTAGGTGTTGGTGGGATCTCTTCAAGAGGTGTGGGGGATGGAGAAGGAAGGACCTCCAAGAAAGGTGTGGGGGAAGGGGAAGCCGGCCCGGGCCATCCCGGCGGAGGGATTTCGAAGGGCAAGTGGAAGCCGGAGCGGGCGAAAGCGTTCAGGGCGCCCGTGCCGAGGGCCAGCCCGAGGGCCAGCCAGAACCAGCGGCGCGCCCGCCGCTCCGCGGCGCGGCGCACGATCAGATAGCGGGTGCGGCGGGCTTCCCGCCATGCCCACGCGGCTCCGATCAGGGCCAGCAGCGCCCCGATCACCCCGATCCCCGTCAGCGCCGAAAGCCAAGGGACCCCTGTGTTCATCCGCTCCTCTTGGAGGGAGAGATCCGGGCTGCTTGTCCTCCCCTCACGCCGCCGGCTCCAGATCCCGGGCGAAAGGCTCCGGGGAGAGCGGGTAACCGGTGGCGAACACCATCAGGGTGTTCCAGTCGACGGAGCGTCCGGGCCGGAAGTAGCGCCGGATCAAAAAGGCCCCCGTCTCCGGCGAGGCGATCCATGCCTCATCTTCCCCGATCCGCGCCCGCAGCGTCATCAGCAGCTGGGAGGCCGCCAGCTCCCCCAGCAGATAGTTGTGGTAGTAAACCGGCGCGATGCTGAAGTGGATCTTCGCCGCCCAGTCGGGCGCATCCCGTCCCTCCGGGCGCCGGACCATCTGGAACTCCTCCACCAGGTCCCACCACAGGCGGTTGAGGTCCTGCCGGGGGTTCTGATACAGGGCGCGTTCGAAGTGAGCCATCACCAGCACCCAGCGGGTGAAGATCAGCAGCTTGGCCCGGTGGCGCCGGAGGGCCTGAGGCAACACCTCCCGAAGGGTTCCCTCTTCCAGGCCCAGGTAGCGCCGCAGCCAGGCCGGGTGATGGATCAGGCGGCCCATCAGCACGGCGATGGCCTCGGTGGAGAGGATATGGGCCGGCGTGCGCAGCAGGAAGGGGAGGTCCCGGTCGATGTATTTGTCGTAGACCGCATGGCCGAGCTCGTGGAGCATCGTCTCGGCCCAGTAGGCGTCGGGCTGGAGGTTGGCCAGGATCCGCACGTCCCCTTTGCGGTCGATGTGGATGCAGTAGGCGTGCTGCTGCTTTCCCTCCCGCTCGTAGAGATCGCTGCGGGCCAGGATGTCCTCGATCTCCAGCCCGATGGCCGAATAAAAAGCCCGCGAGAGGGCCACCGGATCGCGGCCCTCGAACAGGCGGCTGATCCCATCCCCGGCTTCCGGCGGCTCCTGGAAGAAGGGATCGCTGTAATGCCAGGGGCGCAGGTCGGCGACCTCCACGCCGAACCGCCGGGCCAGCTCCGCGTCCAGCTCCGCCTTATAGGCGGCGAACAGGGGGCGGGTCAGCCGATCCAGCTGATCGAGCAGCCGGAACAGCTCCCCCTCATCCTGCTCGGCCAGGGCCAGGCTCATGGTGTAGAAGTTGTCAAAGCCCACCTGGCGGGCCCCTTCGTTGCGCAGCTCCACCAGGCGGAGCAGCCGTTCGGCCACCTGCGCCCCGATCTGCTTGCTGGCCTCCCAGGCCTCCCGCCGCAGGGCCAGGTCCTCGGAGGTCCGCAGGATCTGGCGGATCTGGTTGTCGGTGACCGGCCGCCCCCGCAGGGTGGCCCGGAAAGTGTTGAAGGCGCCCTCGACCTCTTTCTCCAGCTCGGTGATGGCATCGATCAGGGCGGGGTCGATCTGCAGGCCGCGGAAGTCGTCATAGAGGATGCGGGCCTGGCGGGCGAGCAGAGGGGGGACCTGGGGGTTCGGGGTGAAGACGCCGTCTTTGAGGAGCCCGGCCTCCTCCATCAGCCGGCGCAGCCGGGCGAAGGCCTCCCGGTCGGCGTAAACCTTGCGCAGCGCCGCGGTCAGCCGGGCGTATTCTTCCTCGTCCTCCTTGCGGCCGGTGGTGGTGAACCGCCAGTAGGCTTCCGACTGGGCGACGACCAGCGGCTCCACCTGCCGGGTGTGGGCCTCGATGAACGCTTGCAGCGCATGGCTCACGGTTCCGCTCCCTTTTCTATGCGTTCTATGCGTTCTCCGGATGCTCCATGGGGCGAGGGCGCCGCACCCAAAGGACCAGCACGTCGCCCTCCGGCCAGCGCTCCACCCGGGCGGCGATCACGTCCGCCCAGCGCCGCTCTCCGGACGGGGCGGGGAAATCCAGCTGCACCGGGCGTCCCTCCCCCCAGGCCCGACGGCAGCGCTCCAGCATCTTCTCCCCGTTGAAGGTCCGCATCTGGCACACCGCCACCGGCTGGGGCGTGGGCCCTTCGTAGATCGAGAACGCCCAGACCTCCCGGGCAGGTTGAAATTGCGGCGCCGGCCCTTCCACGACGGTGATCCACTCCGGCTCCATCCACCGCATCCTTCCCCCACCCCCTTTCGGATCTTCCGATTTCCATATCCGGTTAAAACATTTTACCACGGCCTGCAGGCCCATTTCTGACGAAGGGAACACCTCAGCGCCTGGAGCGTGGGATCCCCTCTCCGCCCGCAGCCTATCGCGGCTCGGAGGCGGGCTGTGGGGCCGGGGCGGGCGCATACCGCAGCACCAGGTTCCGGGCCGCCCGGGCCTCGTCCAGCCGGCGGACGGGGGTGGTGTGCGGAGCCCGCTGCAGCCGTTCGGGGTCCTCCCGGGCTTCCTCGGCAATGCGCCGCATCGCCTCGGCGAAGGCGTCCAGGGTGGCCTTGCTCTCGGTCTCCGTCGGCTCGATCATCAGGGCCTCGGGGACGATCAGCGGGAAGTAGTTCGTCGGCGGGTGGAAACCGTAATCCATCAGCCGCTTGGAGATGTCGAGGGCCCGGATGGGGGTGCCGGGGATCTTCCCCATGATCACAAACTCGTGCTTGCAGAGCCGGTCGTAGGGCACCGGGTAGATCCCCCGCAGCTGCGCGAGGAGGTAGTTGGCGTTGAGGACCGCCGCCTCGGAGACCTCCCGCAGGCGCGGGCCGTGCATCCGAATGTAGGTGTAGGCGCGGACGAAGACCCCGAAGTGGCCGTGGAAGGCCCGCACCCGGCCGATGCTCCGCTCCGGCCAGACGAACGTGTAGAAGGGTTCGTCCGGCCGCACCGTTCGTTCCCGATCGATGGCCACGATGGGCCCGGGCAGATAGGGGGCCAGCCGCTCGCTGGCCCCGATGGGGCCGGCCCCGGGGCCGCCGCCGCCGTGGGGGGTGCTGAAGGTTTTGTGGAGGTTGTAGTGCATGACGTCGAAGCCCATCGCGCCGGGCTTGCAGATCCCCATCAGGGCGTTCATGTTGGCCCCGTCCCCGTAGATCAGCCCCCCGCAGCGATGGACCAGGTCGATGGCCTCCAGCAGGTTCTCGTCGAAGAGGCCCAGGGTGTTGGGGTTGGTGATCATCAACCCCGCCACCGTCTCATCGCACTCCTTCCGCAGGGCGTCCAGGTCGATGTTCCCCCGCCGGTCGGAGGGGATGTTGACCACCCGCAGGCCCGCCATCGCCGAGGAGGCGGGGTTCGTGCCGTGGGCCGAGTCGGGGATCAGCATCTTGATCCGCTTCTTCCCCTCCCCGCGGTCCCGATGGTAAGCCCGGATCATCAGGATGCCGGCCAGCTCCCCCTGGGAGCCTGCCGCCGGCTGGAGGGAGACCGCGGCGAACCCCCCGATCTCTTTCAGGAACTCCTGCAGGTGATACATCAGCGCCAGCGCGCCCTGCACCGTCTCCGGATCCTGATAGGGGTGCAAGTGGGCGAAGCCCGGCAGGCGGGCCATCTCCTCGTTGATCTTGGGGTTGTATTTCATGGTGCAGGAGCCCAGGGGGTAAAAGCCCTTATCGACCCCGTAGTTCATCTGGGAGAGCCGGAGGAAGTGGCGGACGACATCCACCTCGCTGACCTCGGGCAGCGGGAGATCCGCCCGCTGGAACCCCTCCGGCAGAGGGGCCTCGGGCACATCGGGCTCCGGCAGTTCCACCCCGCGCCGGCCGGGGACCGAATATTCAAAGATCAAGGGCTCCGTCATCGGTTCACCTCCCTAACCTGTAGAAGCCGCGACCTTCGCGTCATCGAAGACGGAGGTTCGGCACGTAAGCCGAAATTCATTTCGGCATCTGGGTTGTAGGAACGGCTTCAGCCGCGACCCTTATGCCATCAAAGGTCGAGGCCCTGGGTGAAAGCCTCTCCTGCAGCCGTGATCTCCGCGCCATCGAAGATGGAAAGTTCGGGGCGAAAGCCCCTCCTCGGCATCCTTCTGCCGGATCGGCTTCAACCGCGGCTTTGTCCTTCTCCGCCGATCTCGCCCAGGGCCGTCACCAGGGCGTCCAGCTCCTCCCGGGTGTTCATCTCCGTGGCGCACAGCAGCATATGGCCCTCCAGCTCCGGGTAGGCCCGGCCCAGGTCGTAGCCGCCGATGATCTGATAGTCCTCATAGAGGATCCGGTTGATCTCCTCCACCGGCCGGGGGGTTCGGACCACAAACTCATGGAAGAAGGGCTGCTCCGTCCACACCTCGTAGCCGGGGAGGGCGGCGATGCGCCCGGCCAGGTAATGGGCCTTGTGGTAGCAGAGGGCGGCCACCTGGCGCAGGCCGTGCCGGCCCAGGGCCGAGAGATAGATCGTGGCCGCCAGAGCCATCAGGCCCACGTTGGTGGTGATGTTGCTGGTGGCCTTCTCCCGGCGGATGTGCTGCTCGCGGGTGGAGAGGGTGAGCACATAGCCCCGACGGCCCTCCAGGTCCACCGTCTCCCCCACCAGGCGCCCCGGCAGCTGGCGCACGAAGGCCATCCGGGTGGCCATCAGGCCCAGGTAAGGCCCGCCGAAGCTCAGGGGGATCCCCAGGGGCTGCCCCTCGCCCACCACGATGTCCGCCCCCCAGGACCCCGGGGGTTCGAAGAAGGCCAGGGCGATGGGGTTGATCACCGCGATCAGCAGCGCCCCCGCCCGGTGCACGCGGTCCGCGGTCTCCCGCAGGCGGGCCGGCGGGAGCACCCGGCCCAGGAAGTCGGGGTAAGGGATCACCAGGGCCGCCGTCTCCCCATCCAGACGGGCCTCCAGCGCTTCCAGCACGGCCAGCGGCTCCCGCAGCTGCTCCCGGGTCCAGCCTTCATCCCCCTCCAGGCGGACGTCCAGGTGCTGCACGTAGGTGCGGACCACGGCCCGGTATTCCGGATGGATGGTGGGGAAGAGAAGGATACGGGGCCGCTCGCCCCGGGTCAGCCGCAGGGCCATCAGCACCGCCTCCGCCAGCGCCGAGGAGCCGTCGTAATGGCTGGCGTTGGCGACCTCCATGCCGGTGAGGGCGCAGATCATCGACTGGAACTCGAACATCGCCTGGAGGGTCCCCTGGCTGACCTCCGGCTGATAGGGGGTGTAGGCGGTGTAGAACTCGCCCCGGCGGAGCAGCTCATCGACCACGGCGGGGATGAAATGGCGGTAGGCGCCGGCCCCCAGGAAGCAGGCATATTGGCCGGCGTGGGTGTTGGCCTCCGCCAGGGCCTCCAGCTCCCAGCGGGCCTCCAGCTCGGTCAGGGGAGGAGGGAGGTTCAGCGGAGGGAACCGATAGGCTTCCGGGACATCCGCGAAGAGGTCCTCGATGCGCTCCACGCCGATGACCCGGAGCATCTCCTGACGCTCTTCCTCAGTGTGCGGGATGAACCGCATCGGCGCCTCCGGAACACGATGATCCCGCGCGAGGAACTTCGAGGTTGCGCGGAGGAAGATGGGCTCAGTGCGCGCGAGCTTCGCAGTGAGCCCGGTAGGCCTCCGCGTCCATCAGGGTCTCGTATTCCGCCGGATCGCTGGGGCGGAACCGGATCAGCCAGGCCCGCCCGTAGGGATCCTGGTTGACCCACTCCGGGTTCTGGACGAGCTCCGTGTTCACCGCGGTGATGGTCCCGCTCATCGGCATGTAAAGGTCGGCCGCGGCCTTGACCGACTCGATGGTCCCGAAGACCTCGCCCTTGCGGAAGGTGCGGCCGACCTCGGGGAGCTCCACGTAAACCACGTCGGAGAGCTGGCTCTGGGCGTAATCCGTGACACCGCAGACGGCTTCGTCGCCTTCCAGGCGGACCCACTCGTCGGACTCGGTGTAGCGGAGATCCGGCGGGATGTTCATGGTGACCTCCGGCGCAGAGGATCCATCTGTCTTCATTCTAAGCGGATGGGCAGGCGAGGGCAACGGGGGTCATTCCGGCTTGCAGGCATACGCGGTGAAAAGATCGCCCAGGTTGATGTAAACTGGCAGGCGTTCCAGCCGCGCGGCCCGGACCAGCCGGCTCAGCAGCGCGCCCAGGGTTGGGAAGAGGGCGCGGACCCGGGTGGCGAGGTAGCCCAGGCGCAGGTAGCGGCCCTCGGCGGCGGCGTGGTGGAAGCGGAACCCGGCTCGCTCCAGCATGTGCTGCAGGGTGCGCCGGGAGAAGTAGTAAAGGTGCATCTCCATCAGCCAGGGCCACCGCGGGCCCAGCAACCGGGCGAAGGGGCTCTCGATGTCCATCGTATGGATCACCACCCAGCCCCCCGGCTTCAGGATGCGATGGATCTCCCGCAGCTCCCCCATCGGATCGCTGAGGTGCTCGATGACGTCCCACATGGTGACCACATCGAACCAGGCCTCCGGGAAAGCGGCCTCCCGGAGGGTGCCTTCCACCACCCGCAGCCCCCGGGAGCGGGCGACCTCCACGGCCCATCGGGAAGGCTCCACTCCCCAGGCCTCCCAGCCGTGGGCCTGGGCGATCTCCAGGAACACGCCGACGTGGCAACCCACATCCAGCAGCCGTCGGCCCCGGCCGGGTCCGAGGAGCCGCTCGATGGGCCGGAGGTGCCGCTCGAAGGTCAGCACCCGGCCCTCCCGCTCCAGGACATACAGCGGGTCCTCCATCGCCCGATAGGTTTCCGTGATCTCCGCCGTCTCATAGCGGGGGTTGGTGTAGACCAGTCCGCACTCCAGGCACTGCACGATGGGCGGATGGATGCCGTAGCCGTCGCTGGTGCACCGGAAGTCCGGAGCCCAGCTTCGCCGGCGGTCCAGGGTGCTGGGGAACCGCAGGCGGGCGCGGGAGGAGCCGCAGAGGTTGCAGGCCACGAACTCCATCGAAGCCTCCAGGGTTATCCGGCGATCCGGTCGCGGGCGAGCCGGAGGACGGTGCCCAGGGCCCGCCAGATCTCCCGGCGGGAGATCTTGGACCGCCCGTAGCGGCGGTCCTGGAAGCGGATGGGCACCTCGGCGATGCGGAAGCCGGCCCGCTGCGCCCGGTAGGTGATCTCAATGAGGAAAGCGTAGCCCTCGGCGCGGATGGTCTCCGGGGCGATGGCCTCCAGGACCTGGGGGCGATAGCAGCGGAAGCCGGCGGTGACGTCGCGGGGGGTCAGCCCCAGCACGAGGCGGGCGAACCCGTTGGCCCCTCGGCTCAGCAGCCGGCGATACCACGGGCTGTCGATCACCTCCCCGCCGGGGACATAACGGGATCCGATCACCAGGTCCGCCTCCCGGCTTCTGGCGAGGAGATCGGGCAGGTGGGCCGGATTGTGGGAGAAGTCCGCGTCCATGGTGAGGAGACGGTCGTAGCCCCGAGCCCGGCCGAAGCGGAACCCGGCCACGTAAGCGGTCCCTAAGCCCAGCTTGGCCGGCCGATGAATCACGTGGATCCGTGGATCCGCCGCGGCCATCCGGTCCACAATCTCCCCCGTCCCATCGGGGGAATGATCGTCCACGACCACCACCTCCAGGTCCAGGGGGAGGCTCAGGATGGCCCGGATGAGGGCCTCAATGTTCTCCCGTTCGTTATAGGTGGGGATGATCACCAGGCTGCGCACCGGCTCTCGCTCCTTTCCTTCAAGAGGGATGGGCAGGGGCGTGGGATGCGATCAGGATCATCCGCTGTTTGCGGATGATCCATCCATCTGAGCGGCGGAGGAGGATCTCTGCGGCTTCGGGGCCGCCGGAGGCAGCGAAGGCGCGGGCTCGGGCGGCGGCCGGGCCCTCCGGGGGCACCGGCGCCCACCAGCGCTCCCAGGGGAGAAGCTCCTCCACGACCTCCAGAGCGCGCACCTGCAGGCCGGCGGCCTTTATCCGGGCTTGCCATTCCTCCCGACTGAGGGCTTGCATGTGGGAGGGATCCCGGATCCGTTCCAGCTCGTTCAGGAAGCGGGCGGCGGCCGGGTCGGAGGGGGCGATCATATCCACCAGGCCCAGCCGTCCGTTCGGGGCGAGCACGCGGGCCATCTCCGCGAGGGCGCGGGGGAGGTTCGGGAAGTGATGGGCCGCCCGCCGACAGGTGACCCACTCGAAGACCCCATCGCGGAACGGCAGGACCTCCGCGTCACCGATCACGAAGAAGGACCGGGGGAAGGGATCGGCCTGGCGCCGGAACTCCCGGGCCATCGCCGGGGTGAGATCCAGGCCCACCACGGCCTCCACGTATGGGGCCAGGGCGAAGGCGGTGTGCCCGGGGCCTGTCGCCACGTCCAGCAAACGCCCGTGGCCCTGAGGTTGAAGCATAGCGATCAGCCGCTGCAGATCCTCCCCGGAGCGATGGGAGACGCTCTCGGTGTAGGCCGGGGCATAACGGCAGAAGAAGTCCTCCGCCCGCTCTTTGGGATCCATGGCCTCCTCCGAACGCGGATGCGCTTCTATCATAACGCGGAAGATCCGGAGGGCGTTCCAGGGGAGGACGCCAGGGATCCCCACGCCTCCGTTCCGGTCGACGCGGGGCATGCCCCGATGGCCGAATGTGACCGCCGCATCCTTTTTCGCTCAAACGACTTGACAGAAAAACCTGCGCGTGCTATATATATGGACAAACCCCGGAAGGCGTGGGCCGCCGATGCGGATTGGGATCCTGCATCCACCGGCTGGCGCGAGGGGCGCTCCGCGGTTGCGGATCGCGCAGCGGGTGGATCTCATCTCCTCGATGAACACCTGTATCTGTCCTGAGCGGGGGCAGAAGGGGGCCGCCCGCTTGGGACGCGCGCCCCGCTGAGCGGAACCGACCTCCCTCTGCCCCCGCTTCTCCGCTTCCGGTCAACCCAACCTCCCTCCCTCTACCGGTTCTGTTCTCCCTGTCGTCAGTTGCCGTTTTCAATCCGCCAGGGGTGAGCGGAGAGCAGAACCGAAGGGGAGCCTAAGAGACCACCCTGGCGAAGGTGATCTTCCCTTTACAGGGAAAACGGATCCCCTTCGGGGGGAGGGGGATAGAGAAGTTGTTCTCCCAACCCGCCTGATTCCAAAAACTGAGCTTCAGGAGGGACCTGCCATGGCGACGTATGCGGATCCGCAGGCTTTGGTGGACACCGAGTGGGTGGCCCAGCACCTTCAGGATCCGAAGGTGCGGATCGTGGAGGTGGATTATGACCCGGCCAGCGCCTATCATCTGGGCCACATCCCGGGCGCTGTGCTCTTCGACTGGCGGAAGGATCTGAACGATCCAGTGCGGCGGGACATCCTGAGCAAGGAGGCCTTCGAGGCCCTCAACAGCCGCGCCGGGATCTCCAACGACACCACCGTGGTGCTTTACGGGGATTTCCGGAACTGGTTCGCGGCCTTCGCCTTCTGGATCTACAAGTATTACGGCCATGCGGATGTGCGGTTGCTGAACGGCGGCCGCAAGAAGTGGATCGAGGAGAAACGCCCGCTCGCCGAGGAAGTCCCTTCGTATCCCCCAACCACCTATCGGGCTCAGGACCCGGACGCTCGGCTGCGGGCGCATCTGCCCTACGTCCTGAACGTGCTGGGCAAGCGGGGGGTGGCCCTGGTGGATGTGCGTTCCCCGGCGGAGTTCACCGGGGAGATCACCGCTCCGCCGGAGTATCCCAACGAGGCGGCCCAGCGGGGCGGCCACATCCCCGGCGCGGTGAACATCCCATGGTCGAAGGCCCTCAACGACGATGACACCTTCAAGGATGCCGAGTCCCTGCGCCGGATCTATGAGGAGGCAGGGGTCACCCCGGACAAGGAGGTCATCACTTACTGCCGCATCGGAGAGCGCTCCTCGGTGACCTGGTTCGTGTTGCGCCATCTGCTGGGCTATCCCAACGTCCGCAACTATGACGGCTCGTGGTCCGAGTGGGGCAACACGGTGGGGCTTCCCATCGAGCGCTGAACGACAGAAGGGCTGGGCGGGCGCCCGGCGCTCCCGCCCAGCCCTTGCTCCTCGGTAGTGGGAGGTGGGCATGGTGCGGGTGGTGCGGACGGTGGATCTGCGGGCCGGGGTGGAGCTGTGCACGGACTCCCCGATCGGGCGGGTTCAGCAGGCCCTGGCCGGCCTGGGGCCGGAGGAGGCGGTGGCGGTGTGGGTGAAAGGCTACGCCGACGAGTTCACCGTCACCGCGTGGGCCAAGCGGAACGGCTATGCGGTCCTGGAGGTGCACCGGGAGGGCGAGGAGGCCCGCATCCTGCTGGGGATGTCCCCTTAATGAGGATAGGAGTTACGCAGTTGGGGCCCAACTGGGTCATTCTCACCGCCATATATGGGGTGTTTTGGCCAATCACTCGCCATATGTGGGGATCCCTTCCTGCCAACTGCGTAAGTCCTAGAGGATAAGGATTCCGACCTTTAGGAGGATCAGCCATGTTGCTTTTGATCGAGGCGACGCCCATGGTTTCGAGCGATCAGGAGGCCGTGGCCCGGACCCTGGAGTCCTTGGCTCAGGCCCTACGGGCTCGGGGAGATCGCTTGGTGGAAGCTCAGGTGGCGGCGGATCGCTCTCGCCTCTTCCTGATCATCGAGGCCTCGGAAGGTGCCTCCGCTGAGCGGGCGGTGCGTGAGGCGGGGCTGGAGGTTCGGCTGGCCAAGCCGGTGCGTCTGGTCGGTCAAGAGGTCGAAGAGATCTCTCGAAGCCGCTCCGGCGTGGATTTCATCGTGGAGTGGAACTTCCCGCCCGGGCTGACGATGGAGGCCTATCTGGCCCGCAAGCGCGCGAATTCCCCCCGTTATGCCCTTGTCCCGGAGGTGCGGTTCCTGCGCACCTATGTTTGCGAGGATATGAGCAAATGCATTTGTTTCTATGAGGCCGAGCGGGAGGAGGATGTCCGGCGAGCTCGGGAGGTGGTGGAAGCCCCCGTGGATGCGATCATCCGGGTGGATCGCGAGCTCCGCCCGGAGGTTTCCGATCAAAGCGCTCTGGGGAGGGCGGAATGAGCCTGTTGAAGGCGGAAGGGTTGTCGAAAAGCTATTCCGTCCGAGGGCGCCGGGTGCCGGTGCTCCTGCGGGTTTCCCTGGAGGTTCCGGCAGGTCAGGTGCTCGCCGTGCTGGGTCCGAGCGGGGCGGGGAAATCCACCCTGTTGCGTTTGTTGGCCGGTCTGGAGCTCCCTGATGAGGGGGAGGTGAGGTTGAGGGGAAACCCTGTTCGGGCCGGCCACCCAGAGCTGGCCCTAATGTTTCAGGATCCGTGTCTGTTGCCGTGGCTCTCCGTGCGGGAGAACGTCCGTTTCGGGATCCGATTTCTGGGGCTGTCTGGAGCGGAATCCCAGCGGAGGGTGGAGGAAGCGCTGGCGTGGGTGGGGTTGCGGGAGGTCGCTGACTGGTATCCGCATCAGCTTTCCGGGGGGATGGCCCAGCGGGTGGCGCTGGCCCGGGCGCTGGCCCGTCAGCCTCGGGTGCTTCTGCTCGATGAGCCCTTCAGCGCCCTGGATGCGCCCACGCGTCAGGGTCTGGGGGAGCTGATCCGGCGGGCCGCCGGAGAGGGAATCGGGGTGGTATTGGTCACCCACGACATGGAAGAGGCGATCCGGCTGGCGGATGAGGTAATGGTCCTCACGGCCCGCCCCGGTCAGGTGCTCTTGCATCGATCTCTCCGAGAATTGGACGCTCCCCAAATGGCCCTGCGTCGGGCCCTGGAGCTGGCGTCCGCCGATCGAGGGACTTCGCATTACGTGCCTGCCTTTCGGTTCAATATGAGTTGAGGAGGTGAGGCAAATGGGACGCTCTTCCAACCGCCTCTGGCGGCGTCGGGAGTTGCTGACGACGATGGGAGGGATGCTTCTGGGTTGGGGGATCGGGGGGCTCTCCGGCTGTTTGCCTCGGGCGATTTCGCCCTCGCCCCTCGAATCCCCGGCTTCCGCGCCCGGCCTGCAACCCGGTCGTCCGTTGCGGATCGGTTACCTTCCGATCACCGATGCATCACCGCTGCTGGCAGCGGAGGCTCTGGGTTTCTACCGAGAGGAAGGATTAGGCAGCACCGAGCTCCGGCTGTTCCGATCATGGGCTCAGCTGATGGAAGCTTTCCAGGCCCGACAGGTCGATGTGATCCATCTTTTGATGCCCGCGGCGATCTGGCTGCGCTACAGTCGCCGTTTCCCTGCGCGGGTCGTGGCGTGGAATCACGTGAACGGCTCTGCGTTCACGGTCCGTCCGGAGATCCATCGGCTGGAGGACCTGGGCGGACAAACTGTAGCCGTGCCCTTCTGGTATTCCATACACAATGTGATCCTGCAGATGCTTTTGCGGAAGGCCGGTCTGAAGCCCGTGCTGGGCGGGGAGGGAAAGTTAGGTGAGGATGAGGTGCGGCTCATCGTGTTGCCGCCTCCCGAGATGCCTCCCGCTCTGGCTTCGGGCCGGATCGCGGGATTCGTTGTGGCCGAACCTTTCAACGCCCTGGCTGAAGTTCAGCAAGTGGGACGCGTCCTCCGCTTCACGGGCGATGTGTGGAGGGAGCATGCGTGCTGCGTGGTGGTAATGCACGAGGCGGATCTGGAGCAGGCCCCCTCCTGGGCGCAGGGCGTGATCCGGGCCGTCGTGCGGGCCCAGATCTGGCTGCGCCAGAATCGACAGGAGGCCGCTCGTCTGCTCTCCCGGGAGGGCAAAGCGTATCTGCCTCATCCCCCCGAGGTTCTAGAGCGCGTGTTCGCTGCTCATATGTCCGAGTACGAGGACATCCTTCAGCACCCCGAATGGTCGCCCAGGCGCATCGACTTTCAGCCCTATCCCTATCCCTCCTTTACGGAGGCCCTGGTCTCTGCGTTGAGGAATACTGAAGTGGAAGGCGAGAAGGAGTTCCTGGGCGCTCTCGATCCCGCCCACGCGGCTCGGGATCTGGTGCTGGAGGACCTGGTCAGGCGGGCGATCGAAGAGGTGGGCGGGCCTGAGGTCTTTGGCCAGCCAGTTACATGGAGCCGGCAGGAGCAGATTGAGCCATGAGGCCGTTGAAGCGCAAGGGGATGACGGTTCTGCTGCCTTGCATCGGCCTGGCGATCGGATGGGGGATCTGGGAGATGCTCATCCGAATAGGAGCTTCAGGCTCCTTGATAGCAGAAGCGTTCGCCCCCGGGCCCTCCCTCGAGGCCCTATATCACCAGATCCGGGAGGGAGTGCTGCTCTATCACGCAGGGGTAAGCCTGCGGCGAGTTCTAATCGGGCTGGGACTGGCGGCCGGGGTGGGGATGCCGCTGGGGCTGGCCATCGGGTATTTCGCCAGCCTGGAGCGGATCACCGTTTTGCTCTTTCAATTTTTGCGCACAGTATCTCCTCTCTCTTGGATGCCTATCGCGGTGATCGCCTTGGGGATCGGAGATCGTGCGGTGATCTTCCTGATCGCCATCGCATCGGTGTGGCCGATTCTGTTGAACACGGCCTCCGGCGTGCGTCACTTGAATCGGAGCTGGCTGTGGCTGGCTCGCAGCGTGGGGGCTTCGACGACCCATATCCTGATCCACGTCGCCATCCCAGCCATAGGGCCTCAGCTTTTCACGGGTCTTCGGATGGCCGTAGGCATCGCATGGGTGGTCCTGGTCCCTGCGGAAATGCTGGGGGTGAGCAGCGGGCTGGGATACTACCTCCTGGACACCCGCGATCGCCTGAGCTACTCGGAGCTGATGGCTGCGATTCTGGGGATCGGAGTAGTGGGCCTGTTGCTGGATGTCGGGATCCGTTCCCTGGAGGCGCGATGGCGGAGGTTGAGGGAGGAGCAGTCATGATCTGGCGAGGCTATCGGGTGAGCGAGTGGACGTGTGACGTCTTGGTCATCGGATCAGGCCTGGCCGGGTTGACCGCGGCGTGGGCGGCCGCTCGGGCAGGAGCCCGAGTGCTGGTGGCGTGCAAGGGATTCGCAGGGGCCGATGGGGTCAGCCCCTTCGCTGGTGGGGTGGTGCTGTATCTGCTGCCGGAGGACGATGAAGAGGAGTTTCTTCGGGAACACGAACACCTCAACGAGGGGCTGATCCATGCCGAGGTTCTCCGGCGGGTGATCCGCCAGAACGCCTCCCTCTGGCAGGCGTGGGGACGGTGGGGGGCTCCGTTGGAGCGGGAGATGGATGGCTCTCCCCGCCGACGATGGCTGCGGATCGGTGGGCGCTCCCATGTTCCCCGGCTGGTTGTGGACAGCGTGGAGCTGATGCGGTTTCTCCGGCGACTGGCCTTGCGCTCGGGCGTTCGCCTGTTGGAGCAGACGTGCCTCACCGGCCTCTTAAAGGATCCGGCGGGAGCGCTGGCAGGGGCGGTCGGTTTCCGGCGACAGGATGGGGAGCTGGTGATCGTTCGCGCTCCTGCAGTGATTGTGGCCTCCGGTGGGTGCTCATGGCGGGGGGCCCATATGGGACAGCACAATGTAATGGGGGATGGCTACGCGATGGCGGCCCGCTTCGGAGCGGAGCTGGCTTCTATGGAGTTCTGCGCAAGCTATGTGGCTACCTGCTCCTTGTTCGACAGCCATGGTCAGTGTGTGCTGGCTGCTCTCGGAGGCCAATTTCGAAACCGTCTGGGAGAGAACATCCTGATCCGCCATGGCCTGCCGGAGCCGGCCCCCACCCATCAGCTGGCGCTGGCCATGATCCTGGAACTCCTGGAAGGTCGAGGGCCCGTTCGATTCGATCTGCGGGGGATCTCCGAGGAGGAGCGTCGCGATTGGGAGGAACGGTTCCCGTTGGTGGCCCGCGGGTTGCAGCGCACCGGGCGGGATGTTTTCGCCGAACCGGTGCCATGGTTCCCAGGGTTCACTGGCTCCATCGGGGGAAGCGGCGGGATTCGCTGGCAGAGGCTCGGCGGGTGGACCAGCATCCCGGGTCTGTTTGTGGCGGGGGATGCGGCCATGCGCACGCCGATCACAGGGGCGGGCAGCGGCATTACTTTCTTGAATCTGGCGTGGGCAGGGGTCAGCGGTCTCTGGGCCGGCTTGTCGGCTGCCGGGTGGGTCCGAGGCCGCTCCGCGCCGGAACCTGAACGGACTGACAGGGCGATCGAGGAGGGTTTGAGGGAAACCGTAGAGCCTCTGGAGCGCCGAAAGGGACCCTCGCCCCGCTCGGTGCTCCGTCAGCTCCAACAGGTGGTGGTGGATCCCTGCGTCAGCTTTCTCCGGACCCGCGAGGGATTGCAAGCGGCCCTGTCCCGGATTCGGGAGATCCGTCGGGAGGCCGAGGGGCTGCAGGCACGGGACTGGCACGATCTGGCCTGCTGTCATGAGGTTCGTCATGCCGCCCTGGTGGCGGAGGCGATGCTGGCCAGCGCTGTGGTTCGGGAGGAGAGCCGAGGCTGGCACCGCCGCCTGGATTTTCCGAACCCGGGAGGCCCCGTATGGGAGGTCTGGACAGCGGCGCGCCTGCAGGGAGAAGGAGCGGATGCGGATTTCGAGGTCTGGCTCTGGCCTCCCTCCTCGTTACGGGCGGAACCTCCGGAGGGCGCAGATGATCTGCTTCGTGGATGAGGAGCGGTGCGTGGGATGCGGCCTGTGTGTGCGGGTCTGCCCCTTGGATGTGTTCCGGATGATCCCGCGGGATGGGCGGGGGAAGCCGGTGGCCCGAGCCATCTATCCCGAGGATTGCATGAGCTGTTTCATCTGCGAGGAATACTGCCCGGTAGGCTGTCTGTATGTCAGCCCGGAGCGAAGCCCATTGCATGCGGTATGGCCTTTCCCTGAGGAAACAGAAAGGAGGGATGGGGATGAGCGAGATCGATGAGCTGTTGCGCCGCAACGAGGCCTACGCGGCCTCCTTCGACCAGGGTCACCTCCCCGCCGCTCCCTCCCGGCGGCTGGCCATCGTGACCTGCATGGACGCGCGCATCGATGTGCATCGGATCCTGGGCCTTCGGGAGGGGGAGGCGCACATCCTCCGCAACGCCGGCGGGGTGGTCACGGAGGACGTGATCCGGTCCCTGACGATCTCCCAGCGCCTGCTGGGCACACGGGAGATCATGCTCATCCATCATACGGACTGCGGCATGCTGACGTTCCGGGATGATGATTTAAAGGATCGCATCCAGGCGGAGATCGGGATCCGGCCGCCCTTCGCCTTCGAGGCCTTCTCCGATCTGGAGGAGGATGTCCGACAATCCATCCGACGGCTTCAGGCCAGCCCCTTCCTGCTCCACAAGGATGCGATCCGTGGCTTTGTTTATGATGTGCGCACCGGCCGGCTTCGCGAAGTCCCCCTGAATCCCTAACCCTTCCGGAGGTGAGCGATGGTGCTCTGGAAGCCCGACCCCAGCTTCTATCCGTCTCCTCGGCTCGCCATGCAGGCGCCCCCGGAGCGCCTGGCCTATGTGGCGACGGTGAACCCGAATCCGGATGGGCGGCCCGATGCCCTTGCGGTGGTGGATGTGGATCCCCGTTCCCCCACTTACGGGCAGGTGGTCGGGCGGGTGGAGCTGCCTTACGCCGGCGATGAGCTCCATCATTTCGGCTGGAACGCCTGCAGCTCGGCCCTGTGCCCTTATGCGCCCCATCCCCACGTTCAGCGCCGATACTTGATCCTCCCCGGCCTGCGCTCGTCCCGGATCTACATTGTGGACACCCAGCCGGATCCCCGGAGCCCCCGTCTGGTGCGGGTGATCGAGCCGGAGAAGGTCTTCGTCTGGACGGGCTACGCGCGGCCTCATACGGTTCACTGTGGACCCGATGGGATCTACATCAGCGCCCTGGGGAACCCCGAGGGGGAAGGACCCGGGGGGATCTTTGTGATCGACCATTACACGTTCGAGGTCCTGGGGCGCTGGGAAGTGGATCGAGGTCCGCAGTTCCTGGCTTACGACTTCTGGTGGCATCTGGGCTACGACGTGATGATCACCAGCGAGTGGGGCACGCCCCGCATGGTGGAGCAGGGGGTGGATGTGGAGGCCCTCCTCAACGGACGCTACGGCCATCGCTTGCACATCTGGGATCTGCGACGGCGGCGCCATGTACAGAGCCTGGATCTGGGGGCGGAGCATCAGATGGTCTTGGAGCTCCGACCAGCCCACGATCCGACGAAGGCCTACGGGTTCGCCGGAGTGGTCCTTTCCTTGAAGGATCTCTCCGCTTCCGTGTGGCTGTGGCATCGCGAGAACGGGACGTGGTCGGTCCGCAAGGTCATCGAGATCCCGGCGGAGCCGGCGGACCCCGATCGGCTCCCTCCTATTTTAAAGGAGTTCCGTGCCGTTCCGCCCCTGGTGACCGATATCAACCTCTCCCTGGACGATCGCTTCCTGTATGTGTCGTGCTGGGGCACAGGGGAGCTGCGGCAATACGACGTCTCTGATCCTTTCCATCCGAGGCTGACGGGGGTGGTGCGCCTCGGGGGGATTGTGAGCCGCGCCCCCCATCCGAAGGATCCCGCGCGTCCGCTGAACGGCGGCCCTCAGATGGTCGAGATCAGCCGGGATGGCCGTCGGGTCTACGTGACAAACTCCCTGTACATCCCCTGGGATCCGATCTTCTACCCGGATGGCATCCACGGATGGCTGGCGAAGCTGGATGCGGGTCCCGACGGCGGGCTCACGGTGGATTCCACATTCTTCATAGAGTTCGGGGATTACCGACCGCATCAAGTCCGGCTGGAGGGCGGGGACGCCTCGTCGGATTCCTTCTGCTATCCGTGAGGCGTGGGGATGGCGGAGTGGATCCCTTGGAGCGGGATGTTCCTACTGGGAGCCTACCACGGCCTCAACCCGGCCATGGGATGGCTCTTCGCCCTGGCCCTGGGCCTGCAGGAGCGGCGACGCCGAGTCCTCCTGCAGGCCTTGGCGTCCATTGCCCTGGGCCACCTACTGGCGGTTGGGCTGGCTGCGCTGCTTCTTCTCGCGCTTCAGCTCGTTCTGCCCCTTTCGTTGCTGCGCCACCTGACGGCGGCGATCCTAGCCGCCTTCGGCGTCTACCGGCTGGCCCACGCCCGGCATCCTCGCTGGGTGGGCATGCGGGTGGGGTTCCGGGATTTGATCGCCTGGTCGACGCTGATGGCCTCCGGCCACGGTGCCGGCCTGATGTTGTCCCCTTTTCTGCTGGGCCCGTTGTGCATCGCCTCCGGATCGCATGGGAGCGTGGGCATCCACCCCGTGTGGATCCTGGGCTTGCGGAACGGCCTGGGTGGGGTGGGGGCCCACACAATGGGGTATGTGCTGACCGCTGGCTTGATCGCATGGGTTATGTATGAGGGCAGCCACTTGGCCCTCCTCCGGCGGGCCTGGGTGAACCTGGACCTCTTCTGGGCGTTCGTGTTGATCGGCGCGGCGCTGCTGACGTTTTTTGGATGAAGAGCCCCTCTCAAATTCAGAGTCCCCGTGCGGGGCTTGCAGCCTCCTCCCCAATCTTGTTCCGCTGCGCACGAAAGATTGACGCTCCCTCCCTTTGTGGTAAAATGAACAAAAGGTTCCCGAGGGGGATATCGATGTCGACGGGGACGTTGCTGGAGTATGTGCCCATCGGGATGTTGCTCCTGATCGGGCTGGGGATCGGGGGCGTGGCCCTGGTGGCGCCGGCCCTGCTGGCTCCCAAGCGGCCCAGCCGCCGCAAGCATCTCCCCTATGAGTCCGGCATGCTCCCCATCGGGCCGGCCCAGCGCCGCTTCCCGGTCAAGTTTTACCTCACCGCCCTGCTTTTTATCCTCTTCGACATTGAGATCATCTTTTTCTACCCCTGGGCCCTGCAGGTGCGGGCGTTGCGGACCCTGGCCCTCGTGGAGATGGGGCTCTTCGTCCTGGTCCTGCTGATCGGGTATGTCTACGCATGGCGGAAAGGAGCCTTCGAATGGGAGCGGTGAGCGAGCCTTTGACGGGATACAGCCCTTCGGCGCCGGGTCAGAAGAACGGGGAGATGGGGGTGGCTTTGACCACCCTGGAGGAGGCCCTGGAGTGGGTGGCCGCCTGGGGGCGCACCCGGGCGATGTGGCCGCTGCTCTTCGGCCTGGCCTGCTGCGCCATCGAGATGATGGCCACCCAGGCCAGCCACTACGACCTCTCCCGCTTCGGGATGGAGATCATGCGGGCCTCCCCCCGTCAGGCGGATCTCATGATCGTGGCCGGGCGGGTGAGCCGGAAGATGGCCCCGGTGGTCCGGCGGCTCTACGATCAGATGACCGAGCCCAAGTGGGTGATCGCCATGGGCGATTGCGCCTCCACCGGCGGCGTCTTCAACAACTACGCCATCGTCCAGGGGGTGGATGAGATCATCCCCGTGGACGTCTACGTCTCCGGCTGTCCCCCGCGCCCGGAGGGCCTGATCGACGGCATCATGCGGCTTCACGAGAAGATCCGCCGGGGGAGCCGATCCCGCTGATGGGTGATCGAGGGGCTCCCACTGGCCATGCGCAGGATGTTGCCTGACCCCTGGGAAGAGGAGGACGGCGGTGCCTATCCCTGAGGTGATCGAGCGGGTGCGCGCGCGGTTCGGCGAGGCGGTTCAGGAGGTCATCGAGTTCCGGGGAGAGACCACCCTGGTGGTCCGCCGGGAGGCCCTGGTGGAGATCTGCCGCTTCCTGCGGGATGATCCGGCGTGCCGCTTCAATTTCCTGTCCGACCTGTGCGCAGTGGATTACTGGCCGGAGCGCCCCCGCTTCGCGGTGAACTATCATCTTTACTCCCTCCCACACAACCTCCGGCTGCGGGTGAAGGTCTTCCTGGAGGAAGAGGACCCGGTGGTCCCTACGGTGACCGGGATCTGGCCCACGGCGAACTGGCATGAGCGCGAGGTCTATGATCTCTTCGGCATCCGCTTCGAGGGCCACCCCGACCTGCGCCGCATCCTGTTGCCGGAGGACTGGGAGGGGCATCCCCTGCGGCGGGATCACCCGCTGGTGGTGGAGCCGGTTCAGTTCTCCTTCAACTGGCGGGAGATCGACGCCCGCAAACCCTACGCGCGGGAATGAGAGGGCCGGCCATGGCCATCCGGGAAGGTGAGGTTCAGGCGTTCACCCTGGAGCAGCTGAAGCATCTGGTCTCCGAGCGCGCCCTGCGCGGGGAGACCATCCTCCTCAACGTCGGGCCCCAGCATCCCAGCACCCATGGCGTGTTGCGCCTGCTGGTGGAGCTGGACGGGGAGACCATCGTCTCCGTGGTCCCGGACATCGGGTATCTCCACACTGGCATCGAGAAGCACTGCGAGTCCAAAACCTACACCAAGATCATCCCCCTCACGGATCGCATCGATTACCTCTCCCCGATGTCCAACAACCTGGCCTACGTGATGGCCGTGGAGAAGCTGATGGGGGTGGAGGTCCCCCTGCGAGCCCAGTATATCCGGGTCATCCTGACAGAGCTGCAGCGCATCGCCAGCCACCTGGTCTGGCTGGGGACCCACGCCCTGGACATCGCGGCGATGAGCGTGTTCCTGTATTGCTTCCGCGAGCGGGAGATGATCCTGGATATCTTCGAGATGGTCTCCGGCCAGCGGATGATGGTTTCTTATTTCCGGGTCGGCGGGCTGTGGCGGGACGTCCCTGAGGGGTTCGAGGAAGCGGTGCGGGCTTTCCTGAAGATCATGCCGGCGCGGATCAACGAATACGAGCGTTTGCTCAAGAAGAACCCGCTCTGGCTCCGGCGGACGAAGGGGGTGGGCGTGATCTCCCCGGAGGACGCCATCGCCTGGGGCGTCACCGGCCCCTCCCTGCGGGGCTCCGGGGTGAACTACGACGTCCGCAAGGCCCAGCCGTATTCCTCTTATGATCATTTCGAGTTCGATGTGCCGCTGGGGGAGAACGGGGATGTCTATGACCGCTTCATGGTGCGCATCGAGGAGATGCGCCAGAGCCTGCGCATCATCGACCAGGCCCTGCGGCGTCTTCCCAAGGGTCCTTACATCACCCCGGACCGCAAGGTGACGCCGCCGCCGAAGGAGGAGCTGGCCTGGAGCATGGAGGCGCTGATCCATCACTTCAAGTTCTGGACGGAGGGCTTCAGCCCGCCGCCGGGCGAGGTCTATCACGCCGTGGAATCCCCGCGCGGGGAGTTCGGGGTTTACATCAACAGCGATGGCTCGCCGAAGCCTCGCCGGGTCCATTTCCGGGCTCCTTCCTTCGTGAACCTGCAGGCCCTCCCGATCATGGCCAAGGGATGCCTGGTGGCCGATCTCGTGGCCATCATCGGCAGCATCGACATCGTGCTGGGGGAGGTGGATCGCTGAGGGGACCGGTTCGCCGGCCTCTCCTCAAGTCAGGAGGTGAGGGATGCCGGAGGTGGTGATCCGCGGACGCCGCATGTTCTACGAGGAGCACGGGAGAGGGTTCCCGGTGCTGTTCGGGCACAGCTACCTGTGGGATGCCCGGATGTGGGAGCCCCAGGTGGCCGTCCTCTCGCGGGCCTACCGCTGCATCGTGCCGGAGATCTGGGCCCACGGCCGCTCAGACCCTCCGCCGCATTCGCCCTACTCGGTGGATGAGCTGGCGGAGGACATGTGGGCTTTCGCCCAGGCCCTGGGGCTTTCCCGGTTCGCGGTGGTCGGCCTCTCGGTGGGCGGGATGTGGGGGATGCGCCTGGCCCTGAACCACCCGGAGGCCGTCGCCGCCCTGGTGCTGATGGACACTGATGCGGGGGCGGAGCCGGAGGAATCCCGGCAGCGCTATTTCGCCATGATGGCCGCCGTGGAGCAGGCCGGGGCGCTCCCTCCGCCCATCCTGGAGGCGCTGGTGCCCTTCTTTTTCTCGCCGGTCACGGTCCAGCGGGACCCGGAGCTCATCGCCCGGTTCAAGGCGGCCCTCGCGGCCATCCCGCCGGAGCGCCTGCCGGGGATTTTGGCCATTGGGCGCGGGATCTTCAGCCGGACCTCGGTACTGGAGCGGCTGGGGGAGATCCGGGCGCCGACCCTGGTGGTGGTGGGGGCCGATGATGTCTCGCGACCCCCTCATGAGGCGGAGCGGATGGCCCGGGCGATCCCGGGGGCGCGCCTGGAGATCATCCCGGAGGCCGGGCACATCGCCAACCTGGAGCGCCCGGACGTGGTGACGCCGCTGCTGGAGTCCTTCCTGGCCCAGGCTCTGGGGGAGGGCGCCCGATGAGCGGGCAGATCACCGATCGCTACGCCCGGCAGATCCTGGACGCCGCCCGATCCCTGATCGGGCCGGAGGCCTATCGGGACGCGCTGCGCAAGGCCGGGCTGACGCGGTATGAGGAGGCCTTGCCGCCCCTCAGCCCGGAGCCCGGGATCACCTTCGAGGAGATCTCCGCCTTCTGCCAGGCGATCCGGGAGCGCTTCGGCCTGGATGGGGGGTGGATGCTGCGCCGGATCGGCCATGAGGTTCTCCAGCGGGATCTCCAGGCCTACGGCTGGGTGGCGAACCTGATCCGGCTGGTCTCCGGGATCCTGCAGGCACCCCGGGAGCGGGTTTACAACGCCTGGCAACGGGCCGCCGCGGTGGTCCGCACGGAGACCGGCTCCTCCCCTCAGGTATGGCGGGCAGGGGACCGGGTTTACTGGGAAAACCCCTCGTGTCCTTACTGCGTGGGGGTGAGTTGTGCGGAGCCTTGCTGCGATCTTCCCGCCGGCGTGCTCGAGGCCCTCACCGCCTGGGTCCTGGAGCGGCCGGTGGAGGCGATCCGGGTGATTGAAGAGTCCTGCCGCGGCCGCGGGGAGCCGGCCTGTCGATACCGGGTTGAATGGTGAGGGGGGCAGGGCCTTGCGTGAACGTGCCCCTGCGAGCCGGGTTTTCCCACTTCGGATCGAGGTGGAAGGGATGCTTCGGGAGAAATACGCGCAAGAGATCGAGGCGATCCTGGCTAAGTATCCGGTCAAGCGCTCGGCGGTGCTGCCGTTGCTCTACCTGGTGCAACGGGAATACGGCTACTGCACGGAGGAGGGCATCCGGGAGGTGGCGGAGATCACCGGGGTCAGCCCCACGGAGGTCCGGGAGGTGGTGGGCTTCTACACTCTTTTCTATGACCACCCCATCGGACGCCATTTGATTCAAATCTGCGACGATCTCCCCTGCGCGTTGCGGGGCGCAGAGGATCTGGTGGCCCATGCGACGCGCCGTCTGGGGGTGCGCCCGGGCGAGACCACGCCGGACGGCCGGTTCACCCTGGAGACGGTGATGTGCATCGGGGCGTGCCATCGTGCGCCGGCGATGCAGGTGGACCTGGAGTTTGTGGAGAACGTGACGCCGGAGGTCTTCGATCGGATCGTGGAAGATCTCTCCCGGGATGGGATGTGATGGGGCGCTATATCCTGTTGCGGCATCGGGAGATCCCCGACCTCCACCGGCTGGAGGTGTATGTCCGCCACGGGGGCTATGAGGCCTGGCGGAAGGCCCTCACGGCCATGACCCCGGAGCAGGTCATCGAGGAGGTGAAGGCCTCGGGCCTGCGGGGGCGGGGCGGGGCGGGCTTCCCCACCGGGATGAAGTGGTCCTTCGTGCCGAAGGATGTCTTCCCCAAATACGTGGTGGTCAACGCCGATGAGTCCGAGCCCGGGACCTTCAAGGACCGGGAGATCATGGAGGGGAACCCCCATCAGTTGATCGAGGGGGCTCTTCTGGCGGCTTACGCCATCCAGGCGGAGCGGGTCTACGTTTACGTGCGGGGGGAATACCGTTCGGTGGCCCGTCGGCTGGAGGCGGCCATCGCCGAGGCTTACGCCGCCGGCTTCATCGGCCGCAACGTCCTGGGCACCGGCTACTCGGTGGAGATGTTCGTCCACCTGGGGGCCGGGGCCTATATCTGCGGGGAGGAGACCGCCCTTCTGGAGTCCCTGGAGGGGAAGATCGGCCACCCTCGGGTGCGCCCGCCCTTCCCGGCCACCCACGGCCTCTACGGCAAGCCGACGGTGGTCAACAACGTGGAGACCCTGGCCAACGTCCCGCCCATCATTCTCCACGGGGCGGCCTGGTATCGGGCCATGGGGACGGAGAAGAGCCCGGGCCCCAAGATCTTCTGCCTGAGCGGGCGGGTGCGCCGGCCCGGAAACTACGAGGCGGAGCTGGGCAAGATCACCTTCCGGGATCTGATCTTCGGGGAGGAATACGGCCAGGGCCTCCTGGAAGAGGGGCGCGCGGTGAAGGCCATCCTCCCCGCCGGGGCCTCCGCCCCCATGCTGCCTCCCTCCGCCCTGGACACGCCTCTGGATTACGAGTCCGTCCAGGCCGCGGGCTCCATGCTGGGCTCGGCCTCCATCATCGTCCTGGACGACACGGTGGACATCGTCTGGGCGGCTTACAAGATGATCCGCTTCTTCCAGCATGAGTCCTGCGGCAAGTGCACGCCGTGCCGGGAGGGGACTTACTGGCTGCGGCGGGTCTACGAGCGGATCGTCGCCGGGCGCGGGCGGCCGGGGGACGCCGAGCTCCTGGAGAGCATCGCTCGCCAGATGGCGGGCAAGACCCTGTGCCCGCTGGGGGACTTCGCCACCAGCCCGGTCCTCTCCAGCCTGAAACACTTCCGGAAGGAATACGAGGCCTACCTCCGGCGCACGATCGAGGCGCCGGTGGGAGCGCCTGCATGAGCAGGGGGCCGTCCGCGGATGGGGAGCACGAATACACGGGAGAAAGGATAAGAGCGATGGCGATCGCTTCGATCCAGCGCGGCGGCTGGAGGGGACGATGCCTCGGGCGCCTTTCGCATGGAGCGGGGACTTAACGGAAGAGGAGATCCGGCGAATCCTTCGCGAGGGGGATCCGGAGGAGCGGGCCCGGCTCATCGGGCGGATCGTCTCCGAGGCCCCCTTCGAGGAGATCTGGCGATATGTCACGCCTGCTGAGATCGCCGCGAACTGGCCGGTGGTCCGCCGTTACATCTGGCCGCCGGACCTTCGCGAGATCTGGGAATGGGGGCTCCGTGTCTGGGGATATGAGGTCGCTTCTGACGCCCCTTCAGGAGAGGGTGCTTAAAGCGTTCTTCGCCATGCCCCTCTCCCGGGGGTTCGTGCTGACCGGTGGGACCGCGCTGGCTGCCTTCTACCTGTTCCATCGGATCAGCGAGGATCTGGATCTTTTCACGCCGAACCCGGAGGATATGCAGGATGTGGAGCGTGGGGTGAGCGACATCGCCCGCCGGGAAGGGCTGACGGTGGAGCTCGAGCGCCGCTCGCCCTTTTTCTGTCGCGCCTTCCTCTTCGAATCCAGGGATCAGCCACCTCTCAAGGTGGATCTGGTGTATGATCCCGGACCATGGTTTGGCTCCCCCATGGAGTGGGAGGGAATACGGGTGGATTCCCTGGAAAACATCGCGGCCAACAAAGTGACGGCCCTGATGAGCCGTGGCGAGATGCGGGATTTCATCGATCTCTACTTCATTTTGAGGGAGACGGATTTGGATTTCGATCACTTGCTGATCCTGGCTCGTCAGAAGGATCCGGGACTGAGGGAGTTCTATCTGGCGGGCTTCATTTATCAGCAACTGAAACGAATGCGGGCCCTCCCGCCTCTCCTTAAGCCTCTGGATCTGGAGGACTTCCGACGGTTCTACACCGATCTGGCGGAGGCGCTGGCGCGCCGCTCCAGGCCGGATGGTCCTGGAGGACGCGAGGGACGGTCAGACATCCCGGCGCGATCCCCTTTCGCGTCGAACTCGCTGATGAGGGATGAAGGATGGCCGGAACGGTGCGGATCCTGATCGATGATCAACCTATCGAGGTGCCGGCCGGCACCCTGGTGGTGGACGCGGCCAAGCGGGCCGGCATCGACATCCCGGTGTTCTGCTACCATCCCAAGCTGGAGCCGGCCGGGATGTGCCGGATGTGCCTGGTGGAGATCGGGACGCTCCAGACGGACCCGAACACCGGCCAACCCCTCCGGGACGAGGAGGGGCGGCCGGTGGTGCGATGGATGCCCCGGCTTCAGACCGCCTGCACCACCCGCGTCGCCGACGGCATGGTGGTGCGGACGAACACCCTCCAGGTCCGGGAGGCCCAGCGGGCGGTCCTGGAGTTCCTGCTCACCAGCCATCCTCTGGATTGTCCGATCTGCGACAAGGGCGGGGAATGTCCCCTCCAGAACCTCACGATGCGTTACGGCCCCGCCGAGTCCCGCTTCGATTACTGGGACAAGATGCGCCAGGAGAAGCGGGTGCCCCTGGGCGATCTGATCATCCTGGATCGGGAGCGGTGCATCCTGTGCGGCCGCTGCATCCGCTTCCAGGAGGAGATCGCCGACGACCCGGTGCTGGGGTTCTCGGATCGGGGGCGGGGGATGGAGATCATCACGTTCTCGGATCCTCCCTTCGCCAGCTACTTCTCCGGCAACACCACGGACATCTGTCCGGTGGGGGCGCTGACCACCACGGACTTCCGGTTCCGCGCCCGGCCTTGGGAGATGACGCCCATCCCCAGCATCTGCCCGCACTGCCCGGTGGGTTGCAACATCACCCTGGACGTTCGGATCTCGGCCCGCAAGGGCGGCTGGGACATCCTGCGGGTGATGCCGCGCCAGCACGAGGAGGTCAATGAGATCTGGATCTGCGACAAAGGCCGCTTCGTCCATCACTTCGCCACCGCGGAGGACCGCCTCCGCCAGCCCCTGGCGCGGCGGAACGGGGAGCTGGTCCCCGTCTCCTGGGAGGAAGCCCTGGCGCGCGTGGCGGAGGCCATGCGGCAGGCGGGGGCCCGGGCGGCCGGGATCATCGGGGATCGCTTGCCGAACGAAGATCTCTACCTGTTCCGCCGGCTGTTTGCGGAGGTGCTGGGTTCCTCCTGGATCACGATGGACCCGCCGATCGCCGGCGCCGAGTGGGTGGCCCGCTACGGCGTGGGGGTGGGCACAGACTTCGGACGGATGGGCCGTGGGAGCCTGATCGTGGTGATGGCGGGCGACCTGGAGGAGGAGGCCCCGGTCTGGTTCCTGCGGGTCCGAGGGGCGGTGCGCCGCGGAGCCCGGCTGATCGTGGCCGGCGGCCGCCCGCAGAAGGCCGAGCGCTATGCGGATCTCATCCTCCGCTATCGATATGGGACCGAGGCGCTGGTGCTCATCGGGGCGCTTCGGGTGCTCTTCGAGGAGGACCGCATCGCCCTCGAGGCGCGGCCCCGCCTGGACGGGGTGGAGGCCCTGCGGAAGGCGGTGATGGGGTATTCCCTGGACGAGATCGGTCGGCGGAGCGGCGTCCCGCGGGAGGCCCTGCAAGCCTTCGCCCGGGCGGTGGCGGAGGCGCGGGACGTGGTGTTCCTCTTCGGGCGAGAGGGGGTTTTCGACGAGGAGGCCCTCGTCGGGCTGGCGGCGGATCTGCTGGCGTTGACCGGTCATGTGGGCCGGGCCCAGAACGGGCTGTTGCCCCTCTGGCCTCACGGCAACACCCAGGGGGCCCTGGACTTCATCGGCGCGCAGCCTCTTCCGGGGGAGGTTCCCTTCCTGTATGTGGTCGGCGCGGATCCCCTGGGGGATGGCCGCCCGATGCCGCGGGCGGGCTTTCTGGTCGTGCAGGACCTCTTCCTCACCGAGACGGCCCGCCTCGCGGATGTGGTGCTCCCGGCCCAATCCTGGGCCGAGCGGGATGGCACGTTCACCAGCGCGGAGCGGCGGGTGCAGCGGTTCTACAAGGCCATCCCGGCGCAGGGGGAGGCCCGGGCAGACTGGGAGATCTTCACCGCCCTGGCCCGCCGGCTGGGTGCGGGCTGGCTCTACCTCACCCCGGAGGCCGTGATGGATGAGATCGCCCGCGCTCTCCCCCGCTATGCCGGGATGGATTACGGGGCCCTGGCCTGGACCCGGCCCCAATGGCCGCCGGTGGGCACGTCGCGGGATCTTTACTTCGGCGGGACGGCGCGGCCGAACACCGGGGGCCTGGGCCGGGTCTGGCCGGCGGAGGCGGAGTCCCCTCAGGCCCGCTGGCCGCTGGCCTGGAAGGCTCCCGCTGTCCCCTCCGAGGAGGCGGTGCTGGTGGTGCCGGTCCGCCGGCTTTACGACGAGGGGACGCTGATCGCGCACACGCCGCACCTGCGCAACCGGATGGTCCCGCCGGCGGCGCGGGCGCATCCGGAGACGGCCGCGCGGTTGGGCCTGCGGGACGGGCAACCGGTCCTCCTGCCGGTGAACGGGGGTAGCGTCCCGCTCCGGGTGGAGCCGGATGCCACGGTTCCGGCCGGGGTGATCCTGGCCCCGGCCTCCCGAATCGGGCGGACGGGCATCCTGGAGGGGCTCCCGGTGGCGTTGCCGATGGAGGTGGGAGATGGGGCCGTTTCTGCTTGAGGCGGCCATCAAGAGCGCGGTGCTGGTGATGCTCTTGCTCACCGGCTTCGCTTATCTCACCCTGGCCGAGCGCAAGCTGGTGGCGGATTTCCAGGCTCGCATCGGGCCGAACCGGGCCGGGCCTTACGGGCTGCTCCAGCCCCTGGCGGACGCCGTTAAGCTGTTCTTCAAGGAGGATTTCGTCCCAACTTATGCGGATCGGGTCCTGTTTGTCCTGGCCCCCCTGATCACCCTGGCGCCGGCCATCATGATCTTCGCCGTGATCCCCTTTGGGCCGGAGCTCACCCTGTTGGGCTATCGGACCCGGCTGCAGCTGACGGATGTGAACGTGGGGGTGCTTTACATCGTGGCCATCACCTCCATCAGCGTTTACGGGGTCACCCTGGCGGGCTGGGCTTCGAACAACAAATACGCGCTGCTGGGGGGCATCCGGGCGGCGGCCCAGATGATCAGCTACGAGCTGGCGATGGGGTTGGCCATCGTCAGCGTGGTGCTGACCGCAGGCACGTTGCAGGTCAGCGGGATCGTGGAGTTCCAGCGCGGGGGATGGTTGATCTTCTATCAACCCCTGGCAGCGGTCATCTTCTTCCTCACCGGCCTGGCGGAGATCAAGCGGGCTCCCTTTGACCTGGTGGAGGCGGAGCAGGAGCTGACAGCCGGCTATCTGACGGAATACAGCAGCATGAAGTTCGCCCTCTTCTTCATGGCCGAATACGTCAAGATGATTGGCTTCAGCGCCCTGATGGCCACCTTCTTCCTGGGAGGCTATCTGGGACCCTGGGTGGATCTCTACCCGGCCCTGGGGGTGGTTTACTTCACCCTTAAGGTGATCCTGCTGCTCTTCCTCCTCATCTGGATCCGGGCCACGTTGCCGCGGATCCGCTACGATCAGCTGATGGGGCTGGGCTGGAAGGTGCTTCTGCCCCTGGCGCTGGCGAACGTGATGGGGACGGCGGTGGTGATCGCGCTGATCGGATGAGCCGGCAGGCGGGAAGCGAGGTGAACCGATGGTGGCGGAGCTGTTGCGAGGTTTGCTGACCACGTTGCAGGAGTTCCTGCAGACCAACTTGCGGGGCCCGGTGACCTATCCTTACCCGGAGGTGCGGCGGCCCCTGCGCACGCGCTTCAAGGGGGTTCACGAGCTGCGGCGCTACAGCAACGGCCTGGAGCGCTGCATCGGCTGCGCCCTCTGCGCCGCAGCCTGCCCGGCCGACGCCATCTACGTGGAGGCGGGGGAGAACACCGACGAGGAGCGCTACTCGCCGGGGGAGCGCTACGCCCGGGTTTACGAGATCAACCTGCTGCGGTGCATCTTCTGCGGATACTGTGAGGACGCCTGCCCGACCAACGCCATCGTGCTGACGGATAAGATCCCGCCGGCCGGCTACACCCGGGAGTCGTTCATCGTGACCAAGGCGCAGCTGCTGGTGCCGCCGCCCCCCGGGGTCCCGGGCACCCCTCAGCGGACCACGGACCCGGCCCTGCGCACGCGCTCCATCTGGGAGGAGGGGCTGGTCAACGAGCCGGTGTGAGGCGGCGCTGCTTTCGACGGATCTCGATCCCGGGAGGCGACGTTGGGGGAGCTGATCGCGTTCTATGTGCTGGCTGGGGTTGCGGTGGCCACTGCCCTGGCGATGGTCCTCACCCGAAACGCGGTGCACAGCGCCCTGTTCCTGGTGCTGAACCTGATCACCGTGGCGATCTTCTATTTGCTTCTGAACGCCCCCTTTGTGGCGATGGTGCAGATCGCGGTCTACGCCGGGGCGGTGATGGTCCTCTTCCTCTTTGTGATCATGATGCTCGGGGCGGAGCGGGTGGGCGGGGCCATTGGTCTGCGCACTCAGATCCCTCTGGCCGTCGGTCTGGGGATCGTGCTGGTCGGGGGGGCGCTGTTCGCTTTTCTCCAGGCGCCGGCCGGGCTGGCCCCCGCCGGGAGCCCGCCGGCTCCCCTGGGGGATCCGGCCGCCATCGGGGCGCGGCTGTTGACGACCCATGTGCTTCCTTTCGAGATCACCTCCATCCTGTTGCTCATCGCCATGGTCGGGGTGGTGGTGCTGGCCCGGGATCTGCGATCAGGAGGCTGAGGGATGGTCACCTTGACTCATTATCTGGCCCTCAGCGCGTTGCTCTTCGGCATCGGGGCGGTGGGGTTCCTGATCCGGCGGAACGCGTTGATCGTCTTCATGTGCGTGGAGCTGATGCTGAACGCTGCCGCTTTGGCCTTCGTGGCCGCCTCCCGATATCGCGGCCTGCTGGAGGGGCAGATGGCCGTCTTCTTCGTGTTGACGGTGGCTGCGGCCGAGGTGGCGGTGGGCCTGGCCCTGATGGTGGCCATCTTCCGCACCAAGCAGACCACCAACGTGGATGAGCTGCGCAGCCTGAAAGGCTGAGCGGCGAGATCCGCGGGATCGAGAGGATCCTGGGGCCGGACCCGGCCCTTTCACTTTGAAGCGGAGACGGGAGATGGACGCGCTGTTCGGGTGGTCGTGGCTGATCATCGCCTTCCCGTTGTTGGGCTTCTTGATCAACCTGGTCTCCACCGGCCAGACGCGGGAGCGCACAGTCGGGATCGTGGCCTCGGCGGCCGCTGCGGCCTCCTTCGGGGCCTCGGCCCTGGTCTTCGCCGCCCTGCTGGCCCGCCCAGCGGAGGCCCGTCTGGTGGAGATCTCCCTCTATCGCTGGGCGGCCGTCCCGCCGCTCGCGGTCGAGGTGGGGCTCCGCCTCGATCCCCTCTCCACCGCTATGGCGCTGATCGTGACCCTGGTGGGGACGCTGATCCACATCTACTCCATCGGCTACATGGCGGGCGATCCCCACATCCGCCGCTTTTTTATGTTCCTCAACCTCTTCCTGGCTTCGATGCTCCTCCTGGTCCTGGCCAACAACTTCTTTCTCCTCTTCGTGGGCTGGGAGCTGGTGGGGCTCTGTTCGTATCTGCTGATCGGCTTCTGGTTCGAGGTGCCCTACAACGCATGGGCGGGGCGCAAGGCCTTCATCGTGAACCGGATTGGGGACTTCGGGTTCACGGTGGGCCTTCTGCTGCTCTTCTGGACCTTCGGCACGTTCCGCTACGGGCCGGTCTTTGAGGCGGTGGAGCGGGGGGCGGTGGAGGCGGGCCTGCTCACGCTGATCACGCTGTTGCTTTTCGCAGGGGTGACAGGGAAGAGTGCCCAGATCCCCCTCTATGTCTGGTTGCCCGATGCCATGGCCGGCCCCACGCCGGTCTCCGCCCTGATCCATGCGGCGACCATGGTCACCGCAGGCGTCTACCTGATCGCCCGTGCCCATCCGCTCTTCGCCGCGGCCCCGCTGACCCAGGGCGTGGTGGTCATGGTGGGGGCGGCCACGGCCCTGTGGGCGGCCTTGATCGCGGCGGGGCAGTTTGACATCAAGCGGGTTCTGGCTTTCTCCACTATTTCCCAGTTGGGCTATATGGTGGCAGCGGCGGGAGCAGGGGCCACCACGGCGGCGATCTTCCACCTGGGCACCCATGCCTTTTTCAAGGCCTTGCTCTTCCTGGGGGCGGGATCGGTGATCCACGCCCTGGAGCACGCGCACCATCACGGTGGGGGATCCGGCCCCTTCGATCCGAATGACATGCGTCGCATGGGCGGCCTGGCCCGGCGGATGCCGACCACCGCCTGGACCTATGGGATCGGGGCGGCGGCCCTGGCCGGGATCCCGCCCCTGGCCGGGTTCTGGAGCAAGGATGAGATCCTGAACGCCCTCCGGGGAACAGCGGGATGGTCCGCCCTGGCTTACGGGTTGCTGCTCGCCGCGGCCTTCCTCACCGCCTTCTACATGACCCGTCAGGTGTGGATGGTGTTCGCCGGCGCGCCCCGCAGCCCCGAGGCCGCCCATGCCGAGGAGAGCCCGGCGGTGATGACGGCCCCGCTGGGGATTTTCGCCTTCTTCTCCATCGTGGCGGGGTGGATCAACGCCCCCGGCCTGGGCCTGCTCGCCGCCTGGCTGGAGCCGGGGCATCCTCCCGCCTTCCATCCCGAGCAGGCCGCCCTGGCCACCCTCATCGCCCTGGCGGGGGTGGGGGCGGGATGGGCGATCTACCGTCCCCAGGCCTGGCCGGCGGGCGTGGAGGATCCCTTGCAGAAGGCCCTCGGCGCCTTCTTCACCGCCCTGAACCGCAAGCTCTACGTGGATGAGGTCTACGATGCGCTGTTCGTCCGCCCCTTCCAGGGGCTGGCGCGGGCGGTGGCAACGGTGGTGGAGCCTTACGGGATCGACGGGGCGGTGAACGGCCTGGCCCGCCTGGTGGGGATGGCCGCCGCCCGAGCGCGTCGCTGGAGCAGCGGCTACGTGCGGCAGTATGGTCTCTCCGTGCTCTTCGGCGCGGTCTTCCTGCTGCTCTACGTGTTGCTCATGCTGCGCTGAGCGGGAGCCGGATCCCTCTGGCAAAAGCGGACGATCTGCTTTCGGGAGCGAAAGGGGATGCGGGAGTTTCCGATCTTGACGGCGATCCTCATGACCCCCTTGGTCGGGGCCCTGTTGATCCTGGGCCTCCCACGGGAGCGAACGAGGGCCATCCGGTGGACGGCCCTCGGGTTCAGCCTGATCTCTCTGGGGCTGGCCCTGGTGGCCCTGGCCCGTTTGGATCTCTCCCGTCCGGAGCCCCAGCTGGTGGAGCGCTGGGTCTGGGCGCCCGCCATCGGCGCCTCTTACACAGTGGGCGTGGATGGGATCAGCCTGTGGCTGGTGCTGCTCACCGCCCTGATCTTCCCCCTGGCCCTGGCCGCCTCCTGGACCATCGAGGAGCGGGTGAAGGAATACATGGCGCTGATGCTCGCCCTGGAGACCGGGGTGCTGGGGGTGTTCCTGTCCCTGGACCTTTTGCTGTTTTACATCTTCTGGGAATTCACCCTGGTGCCCATGACGCTGCTCATCGGGATCTGGGGCGGCCCGCGCCGGGTGTATGCAGCGGTGAAGTTCTTCCTTTACACGATGGCCGGCTCGGTGTTCATGCTGGTGGCCATCGTGGCCCTCTGGCTCCTCTCCCGCCCGCTGACCGGGACGGGGACCTTCGATCCCCAATGGATGGCCGCGCGGCTTTCCCCGCTGCTCGCCCCGGAGGTCCAGCGCTGGCTCTTTCTGGCCTTCGGGCTGGCCTTCGCCATCAAGGTGCCCATGTGGCCTTTCCATTCGTGGCTCCCGGATGCCCATGTGGAGGCCCCAACGGCCGGGTCGGTGATCCTGGCCGCCCTGTTGCTGAAGATGGGCGCCTACGGGTTCCTGCGCTGGAACTTCACGCTCTTCCCGGCCGCAGCCCGGGAGCTCGCTCTCCCCATCGCCATCCTGGCGGTGGTGGCCATCCTCTACGGGGCCCTGGCCTCTTACGCCCAGGAGGACTTCAAGCGCCTGGTGGCCTTCTCCAGCGTCTCCCATATGGGGTTCGTGATGCTGGGGCTTTCCGCTCTGAACCCCCTGGGGGTGCAGGCGGCGCTGCTCCAGATGGTCAACCACGGTCTGAGCACCGGGGGGCTGTTCCTGCTGGTGGGGATGCTGTATGAGCGCACCCACACGCGGGACTTCCGGGAGCTGGGGGGGCTGTGGAAGGCGCTGCCGCTGTATGGTGGGATCCTGATGGTGGTGGGGTTTTCCTCCATGGGGCTGCCCGGCCTCAACGGCTTCGTGGGGGAGTTCCTGATCCTGCTGGGCGCCTTCGGATCCACAGCCCTGGGGGCGGCGGCCCGCGCGCTGACGGTCCTGGCGGCCTTCGGGGTGGTGCTGGCGGCGGTCTACATCCTGACGATGATCCTGCGGGTGTTGCATGGTCCGCTGCCGGAGCGCTGGCGGGGGTTGCCGGATCTCAACGGGCGGGAGCTGGCGATCATGGCGCCGCTCCTGGCGTTGATTGTGTTCATTGGGCTTTATCCGCATCCCTTCTTCGCTGCGATGCAGGCTTCGGTGCAGCAAACGCTGGCTGCCCTGGCTGGGGCGGCGCTCGCGATGCGTTGAGATCGAGCGAGGGGATCGGGGATGATGTGGACACCGCTGTGGCCGACGATCGTCCTGACGGCGGGGGCGCTGGGGTTGCTCCTCGTGGAAGCCTTCCGGCGTCCGGGATCGGCCCATGGGATGGCCTGGGGGGCCCTGGGGATCACCGGAGCGGGGCTGGGGGTCACCCTCGCCCTGGCCGGCGAGGGGCCCGTCGAGGGGTTCCATCGGATGGTCGTGTGGGATCGCCCGGCCTTCTGGTTCAGCCTGGCCGTCCTGCTCGGGACCGGGATGGCCATCCTGCTGTCGCGCCATTATTTGGTGGATCGGGGGCTGGAGCGCGGGGAGTATTACGCGCTCCTGTTGCTGGCCTCCGCCGGCATGCTGCTGATGGCGGTGGCCGGGGATCTGCTCATCGTGTTCCTGGCCTTGGAGTGGCTGTCGTTTCCCCTGTATGTGCTGACGAGCTTCGCCCGGCCCCGGGCCGAATCGGAGGAGGCGGCCCTCAAGTATTTCCTGCTGGGGGCCTTCGCCTCGGCCTTCCTGGTGTTCGGGATCGCCCTGATCTTTGCCGGGACGGGTGTGACGAACTTGCGGGACCTGGCCGCATGGCTGGAGCGGCCGGATCCCGGGGCCCGGCCCCTGGTCTGGATCGGCGGGGCGCTCCTGCTGGTGGCCCTCGGCTTCAAAGTGGCGGCGGTGCCTTTCCATCTGTGGACGCCGGATGTGTATGAGGGGGCGCCCACGCCGGTGACGGGGTTTATGGCCGCGGCGACCAAGACCGCGGCCGTCGCCGCCCTGGCCCGGGTGCTCCTCACAGGTCTGGTGCCGGCAACGGCTCTCTGGGCGGGGCCGCTGGCGTTGATGGCTGCGGCGACCATGCTGGTGGGCAACATCGTTGCCCTCATGCAATCCGACTTCAAGCGGATGATGGCCTATTCCAGCATCGCCCATGCCGGGTATCTGCTCCTGGGCCTGCTGGGGGAGCCGTCGCTGGCGCTGCCGGGCGTGGTGTTCTACCTGCTGGCTTACGCCTTCGCCACCCTGGGGGCCTTCGCGGTGGCGGTGAGCATGGCAGGCCCCGAGGGGGAGGATCACTCCTTTGAGGCCTACGCGGGGGTGGCCCGCCGCGCCCCGGGGATGGGAGCGGCCATGGCGCTTTTCATGCTCTCCCTCATCGGGGTGCCGCCGACGGCGGGCTTTTTCGCCAAGCTGCTCCTGTTCGCGGCGGCCTGGCAGGCCGGGTGGACGGCCCTGGTCCTCATCGGGGTGATCACCACAGTGATCTCCGCGTATTTCTACCTGCGGGTGGTGGTGGCCATGTGGATGGGCCGGCCGGAGCCCCTTCGTCTCCCGGCCCGCTATCCCTGGGTGCGCGCCTCCGTGGTGATCTCCGGCCTGGGCACGCTCCTCCTGGGCTTCCTCTGGTTCCTGCTAAAAGGGGTGACCCTCTGAACGTTCCTGACCCCTCTGGTGGGGCGCGCCGGATGAATCCGGCCTTAGAAGGCCTGCGGCCGACAGTCGGCATGCGCCAACCGAAAAAGGCATCCTTTGCGTTGGCGGAGGCCGACGCTCGGCGCGGGGCGTGCCGGATGAATCCGACCTCAGAAGGCCTGCGGCCAGCGGTCGACCTGCGCCGACCAAGAAGGGGTTCTTTGCGTCGGCGAAGGCCGACGCTTGGCGCGAAGCGCCTGTGGAGGCCGATTTCAATCGACGTGAAGGCCTGCGGCCAGCGGTCGACCTGCGCCGACCGAAAAAGGCATTCTTTGCGTCTGTGTCGGCGGAGGCCGACGCCTGGCGCGCAAGCGCCGATGAAGGCCGATTTCAATCGGCGCAAAGGCCGGCACGGGGCGTCTATGGGGGGCCGAGTTCCCATCGGTGCGATCGCCATCCCGGCGAGCCTCCCCGATGAAGGCGCATAGACCCATCCGCGCCTCGATGCATGGGCGGCGGCGCGAACCCGTAGATCGATCCGCGCTTGTGTTATAATTTCCCCCTGGGTTAGCGAGGAGGATCTGTGCCCCGGGACCCCTGAGAGGGAAAGATCAGAGAATGTTTGAGGGGCTGACCCAGAAATTCCAGCAGATCTTCGACCGCCTGGGGCGGCGGGGGGTGCTCACCGAGGCCGACGTGGACGCGGCGCTGCGGGAGATCCGCCTGGCCCTCCTGGAGGCGGACGTCCACTACACCGTGGTCCGCGACTTCCTAGCCCGGGTCCGGGAGCGGGCGGTGGGGGCCGAGGTGTTGCGGAGCCTCACCCCGGCCCAACAGGTGATCAAGATCGTCTACGAGGAGCTGGTGAAAACCCTGGGCAGCCCGGCCCCGCTCCATCTCGCGGGCTCCCCGCCCCACGGGGTGATGCTGGTCGGGTTGCAGGGATCGGGCAAGACCACTACGGCGGCGAAGCTGGCCCTGCGCATGCGGAAGGCCGGCCAGCGCCCCCTGCTGGTGGCGGCCGACGTCTACCGCCCGGCGGCCATCGATCAGCTGGAGATCCTGGGAAAGCAGCTGAACATCCCGGTCTACCGGGAAGGGCCGGAGGCGGACCCGGTGGACATCGCCCGCCGCGCGCTGCGGTTCGCCCGGGATCACGGACATACCCTGGTGATCCTGGACACAGCGGGCCGGCTGCACATCGATGAGGAGATGATGGCGGAGCTGGAGGCCATCCGGGCTGCCATCCGGCCGGAGGAGATCCTGCTGGTGGTCGACGCGATGACCGGCCAGGACGCCGTCCGGGCGGCTGAGGCTTTCCATCGGCGGCTGAGCCTGACCGGCCTCATCCTCACCAAGCTGGATGGGGATGCCCGCGGCGGGGCGGCCATCAGCATCCGAGCGGTGACCGGGGTCCCCATCAAGTTCATCGGGGTGGGCGAGAAGCCGGATCAGCTGGAGCCGTTCCAGCCGGAGCGGCTGGCCTCCCGGATCCTGGGCATGGGGGATGTGCTCACGTTGATCGAGCGGGCCCAGGAGGCGGTGGAGGCGGAGAAGGCGGCGGAGATGGCCCGCAAGCTGAGCCGGGCCGAGTTCACCCTGGAGGATTTCCGGGAGCAGCTGCGGATGTTGCGGAAGATGGGGCCGCTCTCCCAGCTGCTGGAGATGTTGCCCGGTTACAGTCAGATGGCTCGGATGCTCTCGCCGGAGGAGGCGGATCGCCAGTTCAAGCGCATCGAAGCGATCATCAACTCGATGACGCCGGAGGAACGGCGCAACCCGGAGATCCTGAACGCCAGCCGCAAGCGGCGGATCGCCCGGGGCAGCGGGACCACCGTGCAGGAGGTCAACCAGCTGCTCAACGAGTTCCGCCAGCTCCAGCGTCTGATGAAGCAGATGAAAGCCGGCCGCGGCGGCTTCCCCTTCCCGTTTTTCCGTTGAGGCCCGGGGACGGCCTGCCGCCCCCTATGACGTTTCCGCTTCGGAACGGGACAGCCTTTGGGTTGTCTCGATAAAACTTCATCCTGTGAGAGGTGGAGATGGTTCGGATCCGACTGCAGCGCATGGGGAAGAAGCACGAACCCACTTATCGGATCGTCGTGGCGGATTCGCGGGCGCCGCGGGATGGGAAGTTCATCGAGATCATCGGGCATTATAACCCCCGCACGGAGCCGGAGACCATCGTGGTGAACGAGGCCCGCGCCCTCCACTGGTTGCGGGTAGGCGCCCAGCCCACGGAGGCGGTGCGGATCCTGTTCCGTAAGACGGGGACGCTGGCCCGCTTCGAGCGGCTGAAGGCTGGCGAGCCGCTGGAGGCGCTGGTCGCGGAGGCCACAGCCCTGGAGGCCGGCACCCGCACCTCCACCCGCTGAGAGGCTGCGATGCGGGCCTTCCTGGAGTTCATCGTCCGGGCCCTGCTGGACGATCCCTCCGCGGTGCAGATCCGGGAGCTGCGCCGGGGGCCGGTGATCCGTTACATCCTGAAGGCGCCGCCCGGCGAGATGGGACGCCTGATCGGCCGGGAGGGACATCTGGCGGAGGCCATCCGTCAGGTCATGCGGGCCGCGGCCCCTCCGCATCGGAAGGTGGATCTGCGGATTGAGCCCCTGGAGTAAGCCGTCGGACCGGGGTTGTCCGCGATGCGGAAGCCGCTCCCCCGTTTCCTCGCCGTGGCCCGGATCGCCCGCCCCTGGGGGGTCCGGGGCGAGATGAAGCTGGAGATCCTCACCGATTTCCCCGAGCGGCTGAAACGGCTCAAGCGGGTCTACATTGGGGAGGAAGCCATCCCCTACGAGGGAGTCCGCTTCCGGTATTACAAGGGGATGGTCCTCATGCGATTGCCCGGATGCGAGACGCGGGAGGCGGCGGAGGCGTTGCGGGGGCGTCTGGTGCTGATCGAGCGGGAGGAGGCCGTCCCGCTCCCGCCAGGGGAGTTCTACGAGCACGAGATCCTGGATATGGACGTCTACACCACCGAAGGGGTATACCTGGGGCGCGTGAAGGAGATCCTCTACACCCGAGCCAACGACGTGTATGTCGTCCTGGGCCCCTTCGGGGAGGTCCTCATCCCGGCCATCCGGGATGTGGTCCGGGAGATCGACGTCGAAGCCAACCGGATGGTGATCTGGCCCATGCCTGGCCTCCTCGATGAGGCGGAGGAGGCGTGAGGCCGGGCCTCCGATCCTCCCTTCCGGCGCTTAAGCGAGACAGGACTTCGGGGTTCCGCTGGCTAACCTTGCTCAAACTCCGTGCCTTATGTCATACTGGAAGCTGAGGATGGGGGTGCTTCCCGGGACCCTTCGATCTCTGCGCGGGGAGGGCGCGGATGGCGGAGACGATCCTGGTGGTGGAGGATGAGGCGGAGCTGGCGGAACTCATCCGTCGTTTCCTGGAGCGGCGGGGCTTCCAGGTGGTCCTGGCCTTCAACGGCACGGAGGGCTGGCAGAAGTTCCAGGAGCACCAGCCGGACCTGGTGATCCTGGACCTTATGCTTCCCGATATCGATGGGCTGGAGGTCTGCCGGCAGATCCGCGCGGTCTCCACGGTGCCCATCCTGATCCTGACCGCCCGCGCCGCTGTGGAGGAACGGGTGGAGGGGTTGAAGCTGGGCGCCGATGACTACATCGTCAAGCCTTTCTCAATGGAGGAGCTCCTGGCCCGCATCGATGCCCACCTGCGCCGGGTTCGCCTGCCGCCGCCCGGCAAGCGGATCTACTGGCGCTTTGGGGAGGGCGCCCTGCTCATCGATCCCCAGTATCCCCGGGTGATCCTGCATGGGGAGGAGCGGCTGTTGACCGAGACGGAACACCGCCTGCTGTGCTATCTGGCGGAGCGGGCCGGGCAAACCCTCAGCCCCGAGGAGATCGCCCGGAACGTCTGGCCCGACGGCAGCGTGGATCCCCAGAACGTCAAATGGTATATCTGGCGCCTCCGCCAGCGGATCGAGCCGGACCCTGATCAGCCGCGCTTTTTGCTGACGGAGCGCGGCCACGGTTACCGGTTCGCCCTCGGATGACGGAACGCTGGCCTCACCGGGAGCCTGAGCCGCACGGCGGGTTTGTGGTCCCTCCGGGGGGCGGTTGCGCGCCGGAGGGGATGGGCGTCCGGGAGGTGGATGCGGAAGCCTGGATGGCCTTCCTGGAAGCCCATCCGGAGGCGCACATCCTCCAGACCGCCCCCTGGGCCGCGTTGAAGGCGAGCTTCGGCTGGCAGGCCCGCCGGTGGCTGGTGATCGAGGACGGCTTCCCCCGCGCCGGCCTGCAGGTTCTGATCCGCTCCCTCCCCCTGGGCTTTTCCATCCTCTATGTTCCGAAAGGGCCGGTGGGGGACTGGCAACGCCCGGAGGTCTTCCGCTGCTTGCAGAGCGCCCTGGACCGCCTGGCCCGGGAGGTTCGGGCCCTCTACCTGCGCCTGGAGCCCGACGCGGCCGAGGGGGAGCTCACCCTGGACCTTCTCGCCTTCGGATTCCAGCCCGCCCCGCCGGTGCAGCCCCGGCGGACCATCCTCGTCTCCCTCGAGGGAGAGGAGGAGGCCCTGCTTCAGCGGATGCATCCCAAGACCCGCTATAACATCCGCCTGGCCGAGCGCAAGGGCGTGACGGTGCGGGAGGCCGGGCCGGAGGATCTCCCCCGATTTTACGAGCTGCTTCGTCGGACAGCGGAGCGGGATCGCTTCGCCATCCACACCTTCGCGTATTATCGCGCCGCCTACGAACGCTTCGTCCCTCATCTGGCCCGCCTCTGGCTGGCTTACTACGAGGAGGAGCCTCTGGCCGGGCTGATGGCCTTCGCCTGGGGAGAGCGAGCCTGGTATTTCTACGGCGCCTCGGGAGACCGCCACCGGGAGAGGATGCCCACCTACGCCCTTCAGTGGACGGCGATGCGCTGGGCGAAGGCGCGGGGATGCCGCCTGTATGACCTGTGGGGGATCCCGGATGAGGAGCCGGAGATCCTGGAGGCCCAGTTTATGGCCCGCCGGGATGGGCTGTGGGGCGTGTATCGCTTCAAGCGGGGGTTCGGTGGCCGCATCGTCCGCTGGGCAGGCGCCTTCGATCGCGTCTATCGCCCCCGGCTCTACCGCTTGCTTCGGAGGCTGATCCGGGCATGATCCGCTCCCTCCGCATCGAGGATCCGCAGGCCTGGGATCGGGCGCTGCTCCAGCTGCCTTCCCCCCACATCCTCCAGAGCTGGACATGGGGGGCCTTCAAGGCCCTTTATGGCTGGCGGCCCACGCGCTGGCTCTGGGTCGATGCGGACGGACGGGTGCGGGCGGCCGCCCAGGTTCTGTGCCGGGAGGACCGCCTGGGCCTGTTCCGCCTGCTCTACATTCCCCGAGGGCCTCTGATGGATCCGGCCGATGAAGAAGCGGCGGAAGTCGTCCTCCGGGACCTGGAGGCGCTGGCCCGCCGGAGTCGGGGGATCCTCTTGCGGATCGACCCCGAGGTGGTGGAGGCGGAGGGCCCTGCGGAGGAGGGGCCGCGGGCTCCGGTGGCTGCCCCCTTGAAAACTATCCTTTTGCGTCGCGGGTGGCGACCGGCCGCCGAGTCGGTGCAGTTCCCCGCCAGCCTGTGGCTGGACCTGGAGGCGGATGAGGAGACCTTGCTGCGCGGGATGCATCCGAAGACCCGCTACAACATCCGCCTGGCCGAGCGCAAGGGCGTGACGGTGCGGCCGGTGGGCCCGGAGGCCTTCGACCTGCTTTACGACCTCTACGCGGAGACGGCGCGGCGGGACCGCTTCGTGATCCGACCGCGGGCTTACTACCGACAAGCCTGGGGGATGTTCTACGAGTCGGGTTGCGCCCGGCCGCTCCTGGCCGAGGTGGGCGGGGAGCCGGTGGCGATGGTGATCCTCTATCGCTTCGGGCCCACCGCCTGGTATTTCTACGGCGCCTCGCGGGACCGCCACCGGGACAAGATGCCGAACCACCGCCTGCAGTGGGAAGCCATCCGCTGGGCCCGCTCGGTCGGATGCCGCCGGTATGACTTCTGGGGAGCACCGGCGGAGCCCGTGGAGTCAGATCCCATGTGGGGAGTATATCGCTTCAAGCGGGGGTTCGGGGGACGCTATGTGCGCTTCATCGGGACCTGGGATTACCCCGTCCGGCCGCTTCTCTACCGGCTTTACACCGAGCTGATCCCCCGCTACCTGGCATGGTTGCGCCGCCGCTACTGGCGCCGGATAGAAGGGGGAGGCCCTACGTAGGGCAACTGCGAGCACTTGCCCTGCATGTATGTGGCCGAAAGCAATCACCTGCCCGGGAAATCCGGAAGGCCCCGAGAGCGGAGCCGGCGGGCTCCCGTAGGGCCCGCCGGCTCCGAGAGGAACTGGACCTCATCGGCGCAGGTTTTTTCATTTCAGCTCGAAGGTCCCGCCGGGCTCCAGCACCACCACTTTGAGGCCCTTCACCGCCGCCTTCGCCTTCCGGGCCCAGGCATGGGGGTCCTGCTGGATCAGCTCCCAGGTGTTGTAGTGCATGGGGATGACCACCTTCGGCTTCAGCAGGCGGACGGCCTGGAGGGCGTCGGCGGGCCCCATGGTGAAGTTGTCCCCGATGGGCAGCAGGGCCAGGTCCAGCTTCTCCGCGCCGATCAGCTTCATATCCCCGAAGAGCCCGGTGTCGCCGGCGTGGTAGATGCGGTGCTTGCCCAGATACAGGAGGACGCCCGCCGGGTTCCCCCCATAGGCGCCATCCGGAAGGACGGAGCCGTGGAGGGCGGGGGTCAGCTTGACGCGGCCGAAGTCGAAATCCCGGCCTCCGCCGATGTGCAGCGCCCAGACGTTCTGCACCCCCTTGCTCTGGAACCAGGAGGTGATCTCATAGTTGCTGATCACCAGCGCGCCGGTCCGCCGGGCGATGTCCACCGCGTCGCCCACGTGGTCGGCGTGGCCATGGGTGATGATGATGACATCGGCCTGCACCTCCTCGGCCTTCACCGGAGCCAGGGGGTTGCCGCTCAGGAAAGGATCGATGAGGATACGCTTGCCATCGCTCTCCAGGAGGAACGCCGCGTGGCCATACCAGGTGACCCGAACCGCCATGGGGACCTCCTTTCCGCACGTGGAATGGAAAGTCCGGCTTCCCTTTGTATGATACTTAGGACTTACGCAGTTTCCTGCGCATTCCGGTCGTGGCCTTGGGTTTTTAGCCCAAGGCCAGAGGACCGGCCACCGGGGTCGCCCACCGACCCCTGCCCCGGGAGCCCAGGCCCCCGAGGAATTCCACCCCCCTGCGGGCGATGTTCACCGCCGCCGCCTCGTGACGGCCCATCCTCACCCCGCAGGGGCACGCCAGGACGTGTCCCCTTAGCCTTTCACCCACCCTGCCGCATACCGGACACGCCCGAGACGTGTTCTGCGGATCCACAAAAATCACCGGAACCCCGTAAAACCTCGCCTTGTGAACCAG